>OGKH01000466.1_pt1 | contig 27096 bp, 23 predicted proteins | sample 1572421 | NCBI WGS metagenome assembly OGKH01 (sample SAMEA2582084, study PRJEB24529) | metagenome | biome: Human gut stool | place: China | collected 2011
CATCCGGTAATGAGAGCTTAACATCAACTTTATCGCCAACTTTTCCTGAAACTTGGTCAGTTTTTACTACCTTGCCATCTGGATCGATATAGTTGATAGTTCCTGTTTTGGTTACAGGAATCTTCTTAATATTAATAATGATAGTTTTAATCCCATCATCACCAACTGTAATCGTGGATGGGACCTGTTCATCCTTATTAGCTAACTCATAACCATCCGGTAATGAGAGCTTAACATCAACTTTATCGCCAACTTTTCCTGAAACTTGATCGGTCTTTACTACTTTACCATCTGGATCAATATAGTTGATAGTTCCTGTTTTGGTTATAGGAATCTTCTTAATATTAATAATGATAGTTTTAATGCCATCATCACCAACAATGCCATCATCACCATCTGTAATAGTGTATGAGACCTGTTCATCCTTATTAGCTAACTCATAACCATCCGGTAACAAAATCTTAACATCAACTTTATCGCCAACTTTTCCTGAAATTTGGGCAGTTTCTACTACCTTGCCGTTCTGATCAACGTAATTAATTTGTATTCCTGGAAGCATAATCTCAAATATTGAATTAGCAACCTCCGATGAATTTGATATATTAGCAGGATGCACTCTCTTTAACAATATATCGGATGGGAAATTCTTCTTTATATCTGTGTCTAAACTATCATAGAATATCTTATATTGTTCATCTGCTGTCTTTTTTACTAAAGGTAGTACTGTATCGTAAACTATTTGTGCCTTACTTTTTCCGGATGTATCTTTATAAAAAGTAGGAACTTTAATAGTAGCAATTGTTCTACCCGTCTGTCCCATTACTGCCAGATTATCCATTATCTTAATTTGATTATTAAATTCTCCCTTTTCGTTTGTCACCAAAAAATAGTCGATGCCTGATCCATCAAACATATATGCTGGATACGTAAGTTTGCTTGTATCCCAATTACTTAAATTACCTACTTCATTGAGATATGAATTCTGGAACATATATGACATATCAGTAACATTGCTTGTATTCCAGTTACCTAAGTTTAGTATATGAAGACGTGAATATTGGAACATGCCTGACATATTAGTAACTTTACTAGTGTCCCAATTACTTAAATCTCCTACCATTTGAAGCGCTGATTCAGAAAACATGTCTGACATATTAGTAACTTTACTTGTATCCCAATTGCTAAGGTCTCCAACTGTCTTTGCACCTATGTCAGTAAACATGAATGACATATTAGTAACTTTGCTTGTATTCCAATTATTTAGACTTCCAATCGACGTAAGCGCAGTATCGCAAAACATACCTGACATATCTGTGACGTTACTAGTATCCCAATTGCTAAGGTCTCCAACTGTCTTAAGGCTCTGTGTGCCAGCAAACATGCTTCTCATGTTAGTAACTTTACTTGTATCCCACGAATCTAAACCCTTTACCTCTTTTAGAGAACTTTGACCATCAAACAGGCTTTCTACATTAGTAATTTTACTTGTATCCAGATTAGTTAGATCAGCGTATTCAAGCGCTAATACTTCATTATGGTCTCTTTTAAAAGTTGATGCCCAATTACTATTTTCGGCAACTACTTTATCGTTGTATACCCCTTGAGTTTTACTAATCGCGATTGTAAAAGCGTTTGCCCAATCTTTTAAAACATTAGACGTAATTCCAACACTTTTAATTCCGCTTATATTGATATTTGCATTATTAAAATCGTTTAAATTTGGAATAACGATATGATAACGATAACCATAGTGGGCACTAAAGTTACCTTCTCCATGATACTTGGTTAAGTTAAGTATATTGTTGTTAATTTGGTAATCCCAATCTTTTACATTAACTGTTCCATAAATATTGGAATCTAATCCATCAGAATTATTTGTAGCAGCAGCCGTTGCAGAACTTGGAACTGTCTGGTTAGTTTGATTGCCCTGTACAGATTGATCATTTTGAGCAGTCTGACTGCTTTGCACAGCTGCAGGCTGATTTATAGTAACCGAATCATTAGAGTTATCAACTTGATTTGTTTGATTAACACTTGTTGTTTGGACGTCTTGACTACTTTCAATCGTTGTATCAGCATGAACCGTACAAGCACCAATTCCTCCCAGCAAAGTAATTGTAGTAGCTGTTAAAGTAGCTACTATCCAATTTTTCCCAGCTTTATACATTTTTTTATGTTCTTTAGTCATATTGGATACTTCCTTTTGTAATTAATACGTTAGTTGCTAGTTTGTAACATTCCCATGACTTCTAAATTACGGGTCAGCATAATTGCCTCAATGTTCATTTGCAGACCACCCAGACTACGAGTAAGTGTATGTTCAATGCCCTGTCGCGTTAGATCAGCAAAGCAGCTCTCAATTCGGCGCCGAATTGAGAGCTGCCGGCTGTTGTGTTGTTTGGCGAACCGCATATTGGAACGGTATGGCGTCCATAGCTGATAGCCCATTTGCAAAAAAATATGCTGGAGCTTTTTACCAACATAACCCACATCGGCAATGACAAAAGGACATGGACAATTCTCGATAACTTCTGGAGCAGCCTTAGCGTCATGAATTGAGGCTGGAGTAAGTTCATAGTTAAGAATCAGTCCTTGCGTATCCGTAACCACGTGTACCTTGAAGCCGTAATAATACTTTTGTTTGGTAGCGTTGTATCCAATATCCGCAAAGCATTGGAACAAAATCGCCCGAAACTTGCGGTGATCTTGACACAGCGGCAATGGGAAGCTGTCAATAATGGCGATATCACCATAACTGGACATCTCGATTAGGCCAGAGCGAATTGACTGGAAAATAGGAATCAGATTTTTACAGCGACGCATAAACCGAGAATACTCCAACATTGGCAGAGAAGGCATTACGTCACTGACCAACTGGCAGAATTTCCGCCAAGTTGCGACCTGGTACTGAACCTTCAAGCACATTAATGCCAGCAAAGCAGCATCAGACAGCTTGGAGTTTTCAATATTTCGACGCTCCAGGTATTTTCTGGATGCATAACGCTTAAGCAAATGACTCATCATTAAGCGACAGCGACTGAATTTGATTTAAAAATCATGACGATAAAGCTTAAACTAGAAGTGGTTCAACATAGCTAAGACTCCTTTTTGTTTTTTGTCACTTATGAGTCTAACTATGTTGGGCTTTTTTTGTTAAATATTACGAACTAGTAATTCGCATGTAATTAATCTAATTTTTATTATACTACAACAAATTTTGTATTTTTGGCAGATTGTAAATCCGGCCTTTATTATTAGGGCTAATCCACGACTACTCCCTATTTAATTAGCTTTACCTGGTCACTAGGAATGAGATTATAGGCCATTAACAGTGCTTTACGTTGACAATGATAAAAGTTGCCCTCTGTAATGCTGTGGTGTTTGGCTGTCAGCTCTGCCAATGTCCTTTTGGTGCTGTGTTGCTTGATAAACCGTTGATTTAAGATGATGCCGCTGGCCTGGTCGTCTTTGCTGATTGCTTTAATAATGTTCTGCCGCTCCTGTAACTCAAACATGGCTTTAACGTGTTCTTGCTGCGCCCGGTCGGTAGTTCTGGTGCTGTTGTCGTCTAGTCTAAGCGATATTAGTTGCCTGTCTTTGAATTGCCTTAAATAGCCTTTAGCAATGCTGGCAGCCTCTTTCTTATCAATGGTGGGTATGATTGACATAGCATTATTGCTCCAATACAATTTAGTTATGCTCGGTAAGGGTAAATAAATTAAACGATATAATGATTTGTTTGATTTATATAGAAGCTGTGTCAGTGGTGCGGCGCTGCTTTTTTGGACTGTTGTTAATTCAACGGGTCTTTTTTGTTGCTACCGCTTAATCAAGCATACCAGGACAATAGCAATCATTATCCCGGCTGTGATTATGGTGGCTGTCCAGTAGGCCGTTGCTATCGAAACGTGAAAAAAGCTGGCCACTAAGCGATAGAACATATAATCATCAAAGCAGAGGCCAATGCGATTTTCTATACGATCGTTCAGACGGCCAAACTAAATCATCTGGATATCTTCAAATATCTGAAATTGATCTTTGAAGCCTACACACGCTCTCAGAACCTGGATCTGAAGGCTTATTTGCCATGGAATCCAACCGTTCAGCAGATTTGCGGCAAATAAAATCACTAGGATAATGAAATGGGGCATCTCGCCAAGCAGCGAGATGCCTCATTTTTTCGTGTATTTTTCAACCCGTACCATTATGGTGTGCTTACGAATGAATTAACCTTACAAATAACTTAAAAGAAAGCCTCTCAAGTTCAGCTATTTTGAACCTGAGAGGCTAAATATTATGAATGATTGAATTTATATTATTGGTGACTTTCACCGAGTTGATTGAGGAAAGTGGCTAAATAATAACTTCCTTCTGCGTAATCACTGAGGCGAACGTGTTCATTAGGAGCATGCGGACCACTCTTCGCGTAATGAACACCAACCATTACTACTGGCAGATTAAGTGTTTCTCCAAATGGTTGAACCGGTCCGCCTCCTGCTGTATTCGGGACAAACTTTGTCATTGGACCATATACAACCCGAGCAGTTTTGAGTGCTTGTTGGACGAACTGGTCGTTCATTGGTGTCCGCCAAGCATCTTCCGCGACATTAAGGTGTACTTCAAAATCATCATAGCCATTTACTCTTAACTGCTCTTTAAGTAATTCCATTACCTTCTTGGGTTCTTGGTTAGGTGCTAATCGACAATCCAGTTTGGCACTTGCTTCCTTTGGAACAATTGTTTTAACCCCAGCGCCTTCATAACCAGCAGAAAGGCCATTAATTGTCAGGGTCGTTCCGTTAACCAACTCCTCACGGGGGTGATTTGTAACCAGTGGTCGCTTTAGTCCATAGGTTTCTTTAACATTATCTTCGTCAAAATCCATTTCATCAACGGCAGCCTTTTCGTCAGTTGTTAAAGGTTCAATATCACTATAAAAATTCTTCACGGTGATTCTCCCCGTGTGAGGATCGCGGAGAGAACCTAAGCCCTCTAACAATCGCCAAGCAGCATTAGGAACATAACTTGCCAATGATGAGTGAATATCAGCGTTCGCCGTTTTAACTTTAATATCAAAACTGACAATGCCCCTGACACCTGCAACGACTTCAAAATGGTCTACCGAGTTTTTGCCGCCGCCTTCCCAAATACAAGCATCTGCTTTTAATTCATCTTGGTGAGCATTGACATATAGCGGAACATGCCGACTGCCAGTTTCTTCCTCCCCTTCAACGAAAAACTTAAGATTGACGGGTAAACCACCATGCTCATTAAAGTATTTAACAACACCAAGGCGAGCCATTAATTCACCTTTATCATCACAAACACCACGAGCTACCAATTTTCCGTTCTTTTCGGTGGGCTTAAAGGGTGCCGATTTCCATTCGTCTAATGGTTCAGGTGGTTGAACATCATAATGATTATAAAAGAGAACGGTATAATCACTATGGCCATTAAATTCGGCAAAAACAACCGGGTTGCCACCCTGGTCATCCCATTTAGTTGCGGTTTTAGCTCCTAAATCTTTAAAGGTTTGCACTAACCAATCACTAGTTTCATTAATCCCCTTGTTTTGTGCAGAAATACTTGGATGTTCTAGGTATTCTTTAAAATCATGCCAGTGGTCAAGGGCATATTCCTCAACCTTATTACGGTTTAGTTCCATTGGTTTTCACCTCCTAGAATTTTTGCTGACCATGCTGATAAACCTTTTTATCAACCTGTTGAACAGCACTAACATCAGCTAATGGGTTCTCCTTCAAAACAAGGAAATCGGCAAATTTGCCCTCTTCCAAACTTCCATAATCCTTATCAACCCGCAATAAAGTTGCAGAGCCTAATCCAGCAGCATGTAGTGCTTGATAATTCGTTGCCCCAGCCTTGACCATCAAACCGAGTTCCAACGGTGCATCTTTAAATTCATTAAAGGGCGTCCCCGAATCAGTTCCAAAGGCAAGGTTAACACCCGCCTGAAGTGCGCGACCAACATTTTCAAAAAAGTCATCTAAGAAAGCTTCTGCTTTATCTAACATATATTGAGGAAGCTTGCCTTGACCAAATTTAGGAATTGTGTAACCAGCAATTAACGTTGGGGTCAAGTAAGTTCCCTTTTCTTTCATTAATTCAACATCTTCTGGTCGTAAGTAACAGCCATGTTCAACTGAATCAACCCCGGCAACAATTGCATTATGAATACCCTTTGCTCCTTCAGCATGGGCGGCAACCGTCATGTGTTTAGAGTGCGCTTCTTTAACCGCCATTGTTAATTCTTCCAGACTTAATTCGGTATCATCAACCTGGTCAGTTGCTGACATAATTCCACCAGTTGACATTACTTTAATATTTTTGGCGCCTTCCTTGAAAGCTAACCGAACTGCATGACGCATTTCTTCTGGAGAATCAACGAGGTATCCCCAAGTAGTTTCACCATGCTCACCTTCTGTAAAATCACCATGTCCACCAGTCATCGACATTGGTCGACCAGAGGGTAAAATTTCCGGTCCAACAAACGGGTGTTTAGCACGATACTTGTTAAGTTTAATATCAACATCAAAAGCGGCGCCACAATCACGAACGTAGGTAACACCAGCTCGTAATGCTGACCGGAGGTTCTCTAATGCTTGCAAGGTGACTTCAGTTTCCGTAAGGTAGTACAGCTTGTTGGTTAAGGCATCCATCATCATATGAGTATGGGCGTCAACCAATCCTGGCATTACATACTGACCTTGAAGATCCACAACATGATCTGCTTCGCCATGCTGGTTACCTGTCCCTAATGCAGTTAATCGACCGGTATCATCATCAACCGTAAACCAGGCATCAGGAGTTACTTCATTTTTAGTTCCAGTGAATAAATTACAGTTATGAAATAATGTTGTTGTCATTGTTAGTCCCTCTTTACTTTAGATACTTATTAAACCAGGCTACCATTTCAGTCAAACGTTTCATCCGTTGGTCAGGACGACCATCCCTTGACAAATCATGATTAGCACCATGGAAGACAACTAGTTTGGTTGGCACTCCTTGAAGTTTCATCGATTGAAACATTTGGCAACCTTCAGGAATTGGACAGCGGAAATCATGGTCAGAATGAAGGAAAAGAGTCGGTGTTTGGACATTGTGGACATAGGATAACGGTGAATGTTGCCAATAAGTCTGCATACCATTTTCTTGATCGAGACTGGCTGCTAACTGGTCGGTAACAAATTCTGGTCCAATGTCGGAAATCATCATCGAAACCCATGTTGCAATACTCCGTTGACTAACCGCTGCTTTGAAACGATTAGTATGACCAATTACCCAATTAGTCATGTAACCACCATAGCTACCACCAGTAATACCAACTTTGGTTGGGTCGATACCTACATATTGTTTCAGAACGGCATCTGTAAATGCCATCAAATCTGCGTAGTCAACTTGTCCATAGCGACCACGCAGATCTGCATATTCATCTCCTTGTCCTTCCGAACCATGTAAATTAGTAAATAATACAAAGTAACCGGCATTAGCGAGGACTTGCATTTCATGGAAAAAACTGGTGCCATAAGTTGCTCGTGGACCACCATGGACCTCAAGAACTGCCGGATATTTCTTACCAGATTGATAATTAACTGGATACAGTACCCATCCATGACATTGGCGATTAGTGGAATCATAATATTCAAATTCGTGCATTGTCGCCACTGACCGCTTTTGCAAGAAACGATTATATTTCGTTACTTGTCCAAAATCACTACCATCATATTGATAAACCTGTTGCGGTTGATCAGCCGTCGTTGCAGTGAAGACAAGTCGCTGATTTTCTGAAGCTAGTGAGTTAACTGCACCAGGCCACTTAAAGGTTAAATTAATATGTTGACCATCAAATGAATATACCTCAGTATGGTCAATAACGGTTGAAACAAAGTACAACTTACCATCACTAACAGTGCTACTGTGACCACCAACAATGGTCATATCATTAACCACAATATTGCCAACATTGTGGTCCCATTTAGCTACTAAATGCAGGGTGTGACCAGAATAACGATAGAAATTAGGGCTCTCACCCATCCCATAGATCTTACAGTTACTTGCTAGAACAAATAATTGATCCTTTAAGAGAGCAATAGTATCTACTCGATATTGATTAGGACGAACTAATTCCTGTAATTCTTGATTGACAAAATCATATTTATACAGGCCATCCTTAAATGGTCGTGAATTTTTGTAACTTACTCCACATAAAAAGAGTTGACCATCTTGGTACCAATAATTCGAACAATCAAAGTCCTGAGGTAGCAAATCATTTAATTGTTCGGTTGCCAAATTAAACACCCACAGGTGGCGTCTTGTTTGGTCAACCAGGCCCTCTTCATTTGACCAATAGGGAACCTCTTTAAGTTCATGCCAAGGCTTATTTGGTTCTTTATCTGGTCGTTGTGTTCTGCCGCCGAGCAAAAATTGTCCACCGGCAAGTTTCTCCAAAACCTTTAATTGGTGGTCTTTTAATAAAACCGTCTTACTTGTTTCATAATTTTTTACATCATAAAAATGAAGACGCGTGTGCTTCGTTTGTGTATTAACCGTCGTGTAAACTAATTGGTGGTCACCATTAAAGGTAAAGCCAGGTTGGTTATTAGTCTCAACAACCATTACGGGTGTTTGGTCAAGAGGTTGAAACCATAGTTGCCAACGATAATGTTCAAGATCATCAGCGTTGGCGCAGGCGGTTAACCATGCCCGAGCGCTCAAATGGGTTTTCAAAGCACCGGTATTCGTTAAATTAACGAGGTCATTAACATTTAAACCATTCGTGATTATCATCCTCCTTATTTAACATCCAACCGGTTAACAACTCGCCGTCCTTTCCGATAAACGGCAACCGCTTGTTCAAATGCTGAAAAATCATCGAATGGATTCTTATCAAGGACAACAAAGTTTGCTTCAAATTCATTGTCAACTTTCCCGACATAATCATCCACCCGTAGCAATTTAGCAGCCACGGTTGTCGCAGAATTTAATACCTGCTCCGGAGTCATTCCCGCATCTAAATACATTTTTAATTCATTAACGACCCAATGGCCGAAGGTGTTATATGGAGTTCCGGCATCCGTTCCCATTGCAACGGGGAAACACCCGCCTTAACAATCTTACGGATGCTTGTAAGATGAGCTTTTGCAACTTGGCGCGCTTTCTTTACCATAAAATCTGGAAGGTGGTCAGGATTTTCATAAATTGCCCGTGGAGCGACCAATGTTGGGACAACAAAAGTCCCGTGCTCTTTCATTAACTCAACAGCTTCGTCATCCATAAAAATAGCATGTTCAACCGAATCAATTCCAGCACGAACGGCATTCTTAATTCCTTCAGTTCCTTGAGCATGGGCAGCGGTTGGGAATCCTTTATGGTGGGCTTCAACGACGGCGGCATGCATTTCTTCTTCTGATAATTGAACATCAAAGGGTGTTTCTCCTGGAGAGGCCACGCCACCTGTAGCCATTAACTTAACATTCCGCACTCCCTCTTTTAAAACCGTCCGGGCACCTTGGCGAACACCATCAACACCATCAACCTCTAAAGTTCCATCATCGGGATTACCACTCTTGTTGGAACCATGACCACCAGTCATTGATAAGGCCCGACCACTACCAACAATTCCTGGTAAATCAGGAAGGTTGAGTTTCATTAATGTCAGGTCAACATTATCAGTTGAGCCAACATCACGAACGTAGGTTACACCAACTGATAACGCCTCTTTTAGATTTTGCATTGCTAAGATTGTTTTAGAAACTGTATTTTGTGGTCGACTAGTCCAATAAAAAGGATCAGCTGGAATTGTCATATGAGTATGGGCATTAATTAGGCCGGGGGTCACAAACCTTCCTGTTAAATCGACGCTTTGATCAGTGTTACTATTCTTACCAACGTTTTTAAAATAGCCATCTTCAACGGTAAAATCTGTTTTGACAAATTCATGGCCATTAAAAACTTGAGCATTTTTATATTGAACTGCCATAATAAACACTCTCCCTCTTTAATTTATTTCTTAAGCCAACGCAACATAATGACCTGGCTTGACTTCGCGTAAAGGTACATTTGCTGGTTCTTCATCATAAGTAAATTGTTTTCGTACTCGTTCATAAGTAGGATCTGGAACTGGGACCGCGGATAATAAACTCTGTGTATATGGGTGCAGTGGGTGATTAACAATTTCATCTGCTGTTCCTAATTCTAAAAGCTTGCCATGATACATAACCCCAATACGGTCAGAAATATATCTAACCATCGAAATATCATGAGCAATAAAAAGGTAAGTTAAATTTCTAACCTCCTTGAGGTGTTCCATGAGTTGAACAATTTGTGCCTGAATAGAAACATCCAAAGCTGATAATGGTTCGTCAGCAACAACAAATTCTGGTTCAACCGCAAGTGATCTGGCGATTCCGATCCGTTGTCTTTGACCACCTGAAAATTCATACGGATACCTATTCATAAGGTCTGGTGTTAGCCCAACCAATTTCATGGTCTCCGCGACTTTTTCATCAAATTCTTCACGATTGGTAATCTTTTGGTGAATTTTAAGTCCTTCAGCGATAATGTCACGAACTGACATCCGGGGATCCAAAGACGAGTATGGGTCTTGAAAAATCATTGAGGTTTTTTGATGAAACTCCTTCAATTTTTGATGTCCCTTTAGTTTAGTGACATCCTCACCGTCATAAATAATGTCACCAGAAGTTGGCTGATATAGATTTAAAATGCACCGCCCGGTTGTTGTCTTACCTGAACCGGATTCACCTACTAGGCCAAAGACTTCACCACGTTGAATATTAAAGGAAACATCATCAATCGCATGGACTTCATCAGGACGTCCTTGATGGAAATATTTCTTTAAATGGTGAACTTCTACTAGGTTTTCAGTCATCTCGATGGGCCTCCTTTTCAACGAGTTTTGCATAATGTTGACGACGTTGATCAAGCTTATCCGTTAAATGAACTTTTGGTGCTTGTTTGTCCAACAGCCAAGTTGCTGCGTAATGAGTATCACTGACCTTAAAGAATGGTGGTAATTTCTTAAAATCAATCTTTAGAGCATACCGATTACGATAAGCAAATGGGTCACCAGCTGGTGGATTAATTAAGTTTGGTGGTGTTCCTGGGATCGATTCGAGATCACCACTACCCATCTCCATCGTTGGTGTCGATTTTAGTAGGCCAACTGTATATGGATGTTGGGGATGGTAAAAAATATCATTAACTGACCCGAATTCAAGAATTCGTCCAGCATACATTACTGCAACCCGATCAGCTATCCCGGCAACTACGCCTAAGTCATGAGTAATGAAAATCACTGCTGTCCCTAACTCGTCCTTCAACTGTTTAATAAGCTTTAAAATTTGTGATTGAATGGTAACGTCAAGCGCAGTTGTTGGTTCATCTGCGATTAAAATTTTGGGATGACAAATCAAAGCCATGGCAATTACAATTCGTTGCCGCATCCCACCAGAAAACTGGTATGGAAAGTTTTTAAACCGTTCTTTAGCATTGATGATTCCCACCTTTTCCATAATTGCTAACGCTTTTTTCTTTGCATCTTCCTTATTAATGTCCTGGTGTTGCAATAGGGGTTCCATGATTTGTTTACCAACCCGCATAGTTGGATTAAGAGCAGTCATCGGATCTTGGAAAATTTCTGCAAGATCATTTCCCCGCAGTTTTTGTAATTCCTTTTCAGGCAGTTTTAATAAGTCACGACCCTCATATTCAACACTACCGCTGACCACTTCTGCATTCTTAGGTAAGAGTTGCATGACAGTTTTGGTGGTTACAGATTTACCGGAACCAGATTCACCAACTAATGCGAGAACTTCACCGGGGTGTAGTTTCAATGTTACATTGCGAATTGCGTGGACGGTCCCTTCAAGGGTCTTAAAATCAACCGAAAGATGTTTAATTGTCAGTACGTCTTCTGCCATTTATTTCTCCCCTCTCGTATTAGGATCAAATGCGTCCCGTAATCCATCACCAAGTAAGTTGAAGGCAATCATCATTAAAGATAGGACGAGGACCGGTTCCCATAATTGGTATTGATAGAATTGGAACCCTTTTTCACCAGTATTTAATAATGTCCCTAATGAAGCATTGGGCGCTTTAACACCGATTCCGATAAAGGAAAGTAACGCTTCCAGGAAAATTGCTGCCGGAATTGTAAACATTGTCCGTGTAATAATCACACCCACGGTATTCGGTAAAATGTGACGAAATGCGATTTGCATGGGACTTTCCCCCATTGCTTGAGCAGCGAGAACAAAATCAGTACTCTTGATTTGCATCGCTGAGGCACGCACTAATCGTGCCATCAAAACCCATGAACTAAGTGCAATTGCTAGAATGATGGAAACCATTCCCGGCTTTAAGATGATCAGTAAAAGCATGATTAATACTAATTCTGGAATTGAACTAATGATTTCAATGATCCGTTGTAAAATATTGTCAACACGACCACCACACCATCCGGAAACGAGACCGTATGGAACACCAATTAAAATATCAACAAGGGTGGCAAATAATGCAATCATTAATGAAATTCGCGTGCCATAAAGGAGTCGTGAAAACATATCGCGCCCTAGTCCATCGGTCCCTAGTGGATAACTACCATCAGTGAACGGCTTCAAGTTTGATAAGCTAACATTTTGTGCGTTAGGATCATAGGGCATCCAAAATAGGGAAGCCACTGATACAACCGCAATAAAGAGCAGAAAAATTAAGGAAACCATCGCAGCATGATTATGCTTTAACTGATGCCAAGCTTTCTCATGAAAGGATAAGGACTTTTGGGCAACTCCACTTTGAGCGGCAGTCACTTCATCGAGATTGACAAACTGAAATTCTTCATTTTTTGAAGTAGATTTTTTAGGTGTCTCCATCTTAATATTCCCCCTTTTCCTTTGAAAGAATTCGTGGATCAACTAATCCATACACAACATCGGTCAGCAACAAAATGCCACATAGTAATAGGCAGTAAAACATTGTTAAGCCCATGATTACTGGATAATCATTAGCCAAAACTGAGTTAATAAATAACTCACCGATTCCTGGAACCGAGAAGATATTTTCAACCACCATTGAACCAGTAATAAGGGTAACTGCTAATGGGCCAATTAATGTTAAAGCAGGAATAATACTATTCTTTAATGCATGGTGGAAAACAACCTGTGGGACCGATAATCCTTTTGCTTTTGCCAACAAGATATAGTCAGAATTTAAGACTTCCACCATTTCTGTCCGGACAAATCGTGAAACTTGGGCCATTGGTACAGCCGACAATGCGATTGTTGGTAAGATGGTTGATGGGAAACCGTCCCAACTGGCTACTGGGAACCATCCTAATTTAAAACCAAGATAGTACTGAAGTAAGATTGCCAGAATAAAGCTGGGGAATGAAATACCGATAACCGCTAGTGTACTACTGGTAGCATCAGCCCATGTCCCCTTTTTTAAGGCACCAACACATCCCAAAAGGATCCCAACAACAACCCCTAATACCAAGGCTTGAAAACTAATGAGGATGGATGGTCCTACCCGGTGACCAATTAAGGAAGCGACCGTCGTACTATTATATTGGTAGGACATTCCAAAATTACCGTGGAGAACCCCTGTCATGTAAGAAAGGTATTGTTGCCAAACGGGCTTATTTAATCCATATTGTTTTTCAACGGCTAACTGTTGAGCCTTTGAAAGCTTCATTGTGTTCCCAAGAGGCGATCCCGGAATCATCTTCATTAAAAAGAATGTTAAGGTGGCAACAATGAATAGAGTTAGCACCATCATTAGTAACCGTTTAATAATATACTTTCTCATAAAATCCTCCTGTTCTTATAAATAAAGAAGGTCTAACAGAGGAGCAAGCAGACCTTCTTTATTTAAGCTTCGGATATTAGTTTTACTTCTTCCATTGAGCATATTGGTATTGAGCAACGGTATTAAATGGACCGTAGTTCAAACCAGTAACATGTTTAGAAACTAAGTGTGCTTGAGCAGCGGTGTACAGAGGAACACCATCAGCATTAGTATGAACTTGCTTATTTGCTTCTTGAAGAAGCTTGTAACGTTCACTAGCAGACTTTGTACCATCGTTGGCTTGGTTCAGTAAGTCATCAAGTTTCTGATCAGTGTTGTTAGTAAAGTTAACCTTGTTGCCGGTCTTCAAAAGAGAAAGGAAATCAGAAGCATCAGGAACATCAGAATTCCAATCTGTTAGGTTCAGTTCAAACTTACCAGCAAAATCACGACTAACGTGTTGTGCGTGTGGTAATGTTGTAACTTCAACCTTGAGTCCCTTAAATTGCTTTTGTAATGTGGATTGAAGATATTCAGCCACTTGCTTTTGATCATCGGTGTTATCTGCCAATAGACTTAATGTCATGTTCTTCTTACCAAGATCCTTTTGGGTGGCTTTCCAGTAATCTTGAGCCTTCTTTTTATTTTGCTTTTGCAGATGGCCGGCTTCTTCAGCAAAGTCTTGACCATTCTTTGGATTCTTCATATCACCTTTTGGTACCCAACCAGTAGCACCAACAGAGCCATCTTGGAGAACCTTCTTCGCTAATTGATTGTTATCAAAGGCGTAGTTAACGGCCTGACGGAAGTTTTCATTCTTTGTTAAGTCATTCTTACCATTGAAGTAGAGGTAATATTGGGTTGCCATTAAACTAGTGTGTAGTTCTTTGTTATTTTTATTACCCTTAACGTAATCAGCAGTAACTGATGTTTCTTGAACTTTACCAGACTTAAACAAGTTTTGAGCGGTGTTGTTATCTTTGGTGACCTGAACATTAACCTTGTTCATATGAACATTCTTTTTACCATAGTATTGATTGTTCTTTACGTAGCTCCAGTTATCATCACTACCACCGGTCCAGTTTGCAACCTTGTATGGTCCGTTATAAACGGCCTTATCGGAAGTTGAACCATACTTGCTTCCTTCTTTTGCCAGGACTTTGTGGTTAACTGGCTTTAAGTTAGAAGCAAAGTTGTTCCGAACATTAACCGTTGGTAACTTTTTACTAAATGTAAATTGCACCTTATCTTTTCCGAGCGCTTTAACGCCAAGTGCTGATGTTGGGGCTTGACCTTTAGAAACTTGTTCGTAGTTTTCTAGATCAGCAACGTGATCAGCAGCTTGTGACTTAGTTTTTGGATCTGCCCAGTGTCGCATCGAGGCTACATAATCTTGAGCAGTAACAGGATCACCGTTACTCCATTTCAGCCCCTTCTTTAAAGTGAAGGTCCATGTCTTACCATCATTCGTAACTTTTGGTTGACTAGCAGCTTCACCAAGAACCACCTTATTGTTTTTGTCATACTTTAAAAGCCCTTCAAATGACTGTGTTTGCATCGATGAACTTGGTGTTTCAATTGTTTTAGCAGGATCTAGCGTAACTGGATTTGCTTTTAAAGTAACGTTTAAATCACCACTTGCTTTATTTTTACCGTTATTAGCACAGGCTGCTAAGGACATTGCTGTTAAAGCCACACCGGCTAAAGTTAATACCTTCTTGTTCATTCTCATAATAAATTCCTCCCGTAAGGCTTATAATATAAGCTCTCTTTAATCTAATTTTAATCTTAATAATATCAGTAATGGATTCCATGTTCTTCCCCCTCACTTGGAAAGCTTGCTTTAATTGAACAAAAAAAAATCCCCTAAGCAGCACTACAACTTATGCTGCTTAGGACGATCCATTTACCGTGTTACCACCTAATTTCATTTAGTCATCACTGACTAAACCTCTGACGTACGTATCCATACGCTGGCACGATAAAGGGTGCATTCCTGGTAACTTTACTATTAGTTCAAGTTACAATGCTCAAGGATGATTTTCAGAAATTACCCCGTGTCTCTCTTTCACCATTCATGAGAGCTCTCTACGCACTTCGTAAATTCTTACTGTTCCTCTCAAAGCATTTCCTTTGTTCAATTAATTGCTGTATTAGATACTAATGAGAACACTCTCATTTGTCAACGCTTTTTTAACATTATTTTTAATATTTTTTGTGAAATCGATTTATTAATGATTATAATAAGTCTCATCAGCTTCACAAAAAAAGAACTTTTTATAAAAAACCGATCAAACTGATAGAAATAAAATCCTTCCTTTTCATAAAAATAGGGCTACGAACATTGAAAAGGGAGTGTAAAATATTTTGTGTAAATTTAAAGGAGGAATTGAAAAAGGGAAAGCCCTCCCCGTATGATTGAACTGCTAAAACCAATCAGAATACGGAGGCTTTCCCCATGGAAGATTCTATCAAAAATATCATTACCGCGCTACTGGCAGATGACGATTCGGCTTTAAAAGAACTGTTTCGGGCCCAGGTTGAAGATGCCGTCAATCAGTTCCTGCAAAATGAGATGACGGCCGTACTGGGCTATGAGCCTTACGAACGGACTGGTCAGGATGGACAGCGAAACTATCGCAATGGCTACTATAACCGAGCCTTTGACTCAACGCTGGGCAACCTCACCGTCAAAACGCCACGCGATCGGCTGGGGCTGTTTAAGAATGCCCTGTTTGAGCCCTACTCCCGCCATACCTCAACGCTTGAAGAAACGATCATCATGATGTATTCCAAAGGCATTACGACGTGGGAAATCGCCGAACTGATCGAGAAGATGTATGGCCAGTACTATTCGCCAGCGACGGTATCCAATATCACCAAACAGACAGCGAGCCTGGTCGAAGAATTCCACAACCGGAAGTTCAAGCAGTCGCAGTATGTCTGTGTCTTCCTGGACGCAACCTACATTCCGCTGCGCCGCGATACCGTTGAGCGAGAGGCAGTCAATATCGTGATCGGTATTCGCAGTGATGGGACGAAAGAGGTGCTGGACTACTGTATCGCTCCAACGGAAAACGGGGTCGTCTGGTCGGAGCTGCTTAGCGGACTGCGCCAGCGGGGAATTACTGACATTCAGCTGTTTATCGCGGATGGTATGGTCGGACTCCAAGGCGCCATTGAGCGAAACTACCCTCAGGCCAAGTTTCAGCGGTGCTGGGTTCACCTTGAGCGCAATCTTTATGGCTATGTTCGCAAGGCCAAGAATCTCCCCGCGGCCCGTCAAAAGCTCAACGACTTCATCTAGCACTGGAAGAAGCGTTATAAGCGGGTTGAGCAGCTGGCTGAGTTAAGCGGGCTCTTTACGTTCTACGACTTTCCTGAGGCAATCCGCTCCACGATCTACACCACGAACGTAATCGAATCGTTTAACAAGCAGCTCAAGCGTCAGATCGACAAGAAAGAGCAGTCTCCCAATGAAAATGCCCTGGATCGTTTCGTCATGACGCAGGTAGCGACCTACAACGATCAGAACGTGTCCAGAATACGCCGAACCCGCACTGGATTTACCAGCTGTAAGGACACGCTTGACTCAATGTTTTAAAAACCAGGCTTCATCATACGCAGAGGAAGATCCCTTTTTACACAAAATTATTGACACACCCACAAGACATGCTGTTTTTGTTTGGAGTTTGGCAAATCAGCTAGAGAATTCCAAGACGCGATCAGTGATTGGTGCCATCGTAAGGAGCAATCAGCTGTTTTTTAAGCAGCCGCTTGAACTCCTTATCCATGGGGTGGCCATACAGCTTGTTGGCGACGCTGTCCAAAGCATTTTCCAGCACCTCATAGCGGACCCGATACTCAAGCTGATGCAGATCGTCAAGGTGATTAAAGTCCGGATGCCTCTCACAGCAGCGCTCGCCCTCGTAGTTTTTCCGCACCATTTCCAGATACTCGATCAACGCGCGACTGATCTTGACAGTCGCCGAAAGATTGCGCTTGATCGTATCGATAGCGACGTTGATCATCACGCGAATCGTCTGATGATCGTAATAGCCTTCAAACGACAAGACGGAACAGCCATGGCGCGAACTGTCATAGCCATGGTGCGCTAGATTGTCGGCACAGATAAAGATCACGGCTCGATTACGCAGTCCAGTCAGCGGCACCAGTCGATGTCGTCCCGAGATGCCCCCTATTGACTTGGCCGCGGTCTTTTTGTACAAGGTTGCCATGGTATTGCGATAGACGTGATATTCCTTAGCCAGCTCGCTGATCAGTTCTGAATATCGCCGCTCCACGTTCAGTAAGCGTCCGCGGCGGTCAATAACGATTGTGTTGTCCTCGCCGTCATGAAGCCAGCGCATCAGCAGAAGCATGCTGCTCCAGTCCAAGTGATAGGCCTCATGCACGTCATCCAACTGCAGATGATCCAGCTGACGCAAGTCAATCAGCCGGTCCTCGGCATATTCAGCGTTAGACGTCTTTTTCATGAAATGCTCCTCCCCTAACGTACGATTATGAGCCAAAAAGACGGCTCCATTCCTAATGCTATCAAGGGTTGTGAACGCATTTGAAAACAAAAAGTATAACTGGTCTAGTCGCCCGACGAGAATTTTATTGCCGATGCCATTCCCGGATTGAGACCGTTCTGTTTGAAGCCGAAAATCTGTTTTTTGAAATCCTTAAGCGTAAAAGGCAGTTGAATGTTCTCACGTTCCACGTCCCGTGACTGACGGTTATTGTTGGCTGATGACGCGAAACGATGCTTGTCATTTGGCGTGGCTTTGGGATAGGCGTTCATAAATTCGGCCCCGGTCTGTCCAATGGCCTGTTCTACGATTCGCTGCTGAGCGTTGTTGGCTCGTACCGCTTTTTTTTCGTTCACGATTCGCTTTGTCAGCCAGTCTGCTGGATAATCGGCGAATTGATCGTTTTGAGTGCTTGGCTGAGCAGAGTCATTGTTCATCGCGCTGACCGATTGACCGTTTTGATCAAAGTTACACGTGGAATTTGAGCTGTTCACGTCAACAAAATTGTTGGCCTGCCAGTTTTGCTTTGGCGGCGTAATCGGCACTTCACGGAACGCGTATTTTGATTCAGAAGTCGGACGGTTTTGTTCAGTGCTTGGCGCGTCGTCTTCTGGCAGCTTAAGGATTGGGATCTTAGGCGCGCTTCGGAACTGGCTGAGCATTTCCTGCGTCATGATCTGGAATTTCTTGCGATTTTGATTCATGGTCGAATAGCTCGCGTCCAGGAATTCAGCTGCCTGCAGGTGATCATAGATCATGTCGTCCAGATGGGTAATGCCATTAGCGCGATCCGAATAGAGAATCTGCGCGATGTAGGCTGGTGGATTGCTGATGGAGTATCTTTTGCTGAGCTTGATGGCAAAACCCAGCATTCTGGCGCCAAACTGCTTTTGCAGGCTCTCTAGGTAGTGCGCAGTGTATTTGGTCAAATGGCCAAACTGGGAACGATACAGAGCGAACACAAAATCCAGATCATTATCGTTAACGAGTCCCAAAGGACGGTTTTCAATCGATTCAGACGCGGATTTAGTTTTTTGATTGTCAGCAGTCGTTGTCTGGCTCGCGTTGTCAGATTTTACGGACGCGATGTCGATGGCTTCGGTTTGAAATTTTTCCTCGCGATTTTTCGCCGAGGAATCAATCGAATCTATGTTATCTAGATAGTTATTTAATTTTTTTGTTTTACTTGTGTTCACATTTTGCACGTCGTGAGCTTCGGATTCTGAATTCCAAGCGAATTGTTGATATGACGGGGTTTGATAGCTGTTTTTGGTATTTTCGCGGTGTTCACATTTTGCACTCCGCACGTAATTGTTGACGTATATCCGATATTCGCTCATTCCGGTCCGTTCAACACGAATCAGGCCAAATTTGATCAACTTTTTTCGTGAGTTGGTGACGGTATGGCGAGACGTGTGCAGCAAGGCGGCCATTTCATCGTTGGCGAAGTAGATAAACGGCTGGCCATTACTGTCAATGAAGCGCCGGTTGCCGTTTTTCGCGTTGCGGATCGAGCCATCAAGCCGCGCATGGTAGAGAGAGTACATCAGCATTGAGGTGCAATCGAGTTTTCGATAGTTGTCATTTTGTAGCAGGTCCAGCTCGACTTTAAAAAATATTGAAGTCATAAAAAAATCTCCTTCCTTACCAACGGCAGTGAAAGAGACTATCTCAAAAACACTCAAGCACTCTCAGCAACCAGCAAAAGTCACTCGACCAAGCTAATTGCCTTTGATGAATGCACTCAATAATGCTATAATGTGACTACATTAAAATTTAAACCAAACTTGGATATCTCAGTCATAGACTTGTCACTAAGATAAGTCAAGGTAAGTCACACTATAGAAATATGATTGCAGTGTGTGCGTACGTGCGTGCGTGCTTGAGTATTCAGGATAATCTCAGAATCATGAGCGGCCACCCATGATTCTTTTTTATTGCCTGAATCTCTAATTCGTTTTATAAAGAAAATTTTGCTGCTTATTGTAATCGTTTTGCATAAAGCGGTTACAAAAACATTTTAACCGATGACGATTAAATTTTGCAGACTTGATTTAGCAAAATCCAAAACGATTTACGCCTTCGCTGACGACCGTTTTGGCTGATCGATTTTTAACAACTCCATGTGGTTTTCATATCGATCATTAAAGTAATGATTGCACATAAATATTCCTAAATCAATAGAGATTTTCGGGTAATTAACTATTTACAATTCACTATTTACAATTTACAATGTAGAAGATAAAACGGGGAAAATTCGAAAATTTGAAATCCCTTGTGTCAGAACAGATTATAAAAATTTCATCGATGCTAACAATTCACAATTAATTATTCATTATTTGCTATTTACAACGAGAAAGTTTGATATAATATTTTTAATAACTAGCGAAACAGCGAAAAAACTATTGATGAGGTGAAAAATAATGAGTGCTACCGTAATGTCCTTTTGCAATCAAAAGGGTGGTGTTGGGAAGACGTCGACAACTGCTTTGGTCAGTTACAATCTCTCCAAGCTCGGCTACAAGACGCTGGTCATCGACTTTGACCCCCAGGCAAACATCACGCAGCTCTTTTTGAAGACCAAGACGCGTGGTCAGTCCGCCGTGGCAACGATCAACAAGTCTTTGATGACGGTGCTGCAGAATGAGGAACCGCTGACCAACGCGGTTTTGTCAATCAACCAAAATCTTGATTTGATTCCAACGGCGGTTGACTTTTCTCTGTACGGGCGTTTTCTTGAGAACAAGGAATCCAATGAAAAGAGCCGGGTTGCCTACTTCCGCAAGCTGCTGGAAGAACAGCTGATTGACCATTACGACTTTATCTTTATCGACGTTCCGCCTACGCTGGGTCTTTCCAACGATACGGCCTTCTACGCCTGCGATCAGATTATTATCGTTCTGCAGACGCAGGAACGTTCCTTGGTTGGTGCTGAGTACCTGCTTGAATATTTGCAGCGGGTAATCATCAATTCATTCCAATCCAAGGTTGACGTTATTGGTTTACTGCCAGTGCTGTCAAAGCGCGACTCTTCAGTTGACGCCAAGATTCTTCAAGCGGCTAGCGAGGAATTTGGCGAGGACAACATTTTCGACAGTCATATCACGATCATGGAACGAGTCAAGCGGATGGACATGACTGGTATCACCGATAATGACAGGGATGCTTGGGACCGCAAGACGCAAAATGCGTATAAGGCGGTTGCCGAGGAGATCATCGAACGACTGAACAAGGGCAAGCAAGAAACGGATAATCAATAAAGGAGCGATTTAAAATGGGCTTGTTAAATCACGACATGAAGAAGGATGAACGTCCAGAAATGAAGCACGGCGCGGACTTTGTTGTTGAAAAGCAGGTTAAGCGCGAAGACATCGTTCAAAACTCTGAACAGGTTACCTACTCTACCAACGTGCGGGTCGACAATCACGTTCGCAATCAGCTGACGGCATTGGTTAACGTTGGCGCGGCCAAGAACGTGCGCGAGCTGGAAAAGAAGATGATCAGCGCGGCCGTGGACCAGCTGCTAAACAGTGATCAGTCACGTTTCTACCAGATTCTGCGCATTTTGGAAGAAAAGGACATGCTGACGTCACGCAATAAGTAGCACTTGCCGCGGGAACTCGACATGTTTAGATAAATATGTAAGCTTAAAAGGCCTGATTCCAGGATTAACTGGAGTTAGGCCTTTAGTGTTTATTGAGAGTAATCATTCTTTAATGTAGAGACGGTACTAAAAGATATGGCGAGTGACCAGCAGCCTAAGAGTCGAGCTAATCGATTCTGGGGTCTGTTGTATTAGCGCTCCCCCAGGCCGGCTCCGCTTCCACTTCACGGGTCTCCTCTCCGGCGGGCCGCATGTGCCATGCTTGCCGTCGCCTCGAGTGAGCCTCATGTTCCGCTCACGCTCCGCCGGCCTGGGGGATGATGCATATGCAATCGCTGTATATACAGGACGGTCCAGTCATGTATGAGTGCATGTAGTCTTGAATAACATCAGCAATTCCTTTTTCGCGAAAAAATTTCAGCGTCAAAAAACGGCCGGATAATGACGAATCTAGCAGCTTAATGGGAAGTACTGAATGACTCCTATACAAACTCCAACAATGTAAATAATGAATTGTAAATAGTTAATTATTAATTGTAGATTGTAAATAATGAATTGTAAATAGTTAATTATTAATTGTAGATTGTAAATAGTGAATTATAAACATATGAAATTAATCGGTGATTGGATTAGGATTGAGTCGGTCAGATTATAATCTTTAACCAATTCCATGGTAGGATTTCGATCCAATGTCTAAAACATTATTGAAGCTGATTCTATATTGTGAGGCTTCACCAAACTGTATATACAAAATAATCTGACATGACTGAAGACTTGTTTTAGCTCGTGCGCGGTCTCAATTTCCCAGTTCAGATGCTCATAAGGGATATCACGGTGTACTGTTCAGTCGGCACTGAGAATCACGCCTTCTGTCCCGGCTTCAGAACCGAGCTCGCGCACGTAGGTTTGAATTTATTCCTTTCCGACTATTGTCAAAATCGTCGAGCACGATGCAACCGCTAAACAATTTTTTGCCTTCACTCAGCGTATAGCCGCCAACCTTGGTAGCCCGGTTGATTACCTGGAGCGGGTAGTTGGCAAACCATTCCAGATGATTGGTGGCGTCATCGAATCCGTGGATGTGAAGGATATTGATCGCGAACTCCTGATAGAGACTACAATAAAGTAAATAGTGAATTGTAAAAAGTTAATTGATAACTAAGATGATGTTGTGTGATTTGAGATTGCCATTTTTGTACAAATTGAGACTGCCATAACTAGACGTTTTTAAGTTGCCATTAACTTAGAAAAAATTGAGATTAAAAAGTGCGAAACTCGATACCTTGCATAGAGTATAGATAGAGGGGCGGAAGAAAGAATGCCGCTTGAAATAAGTCTTACCGGATGAATCCCCTTGCCCCTCACGCTTTCAAAATTATCTTTCTCGTGCCGTGCCTTTGCTTGTGGCGCGACTTTTTATTGACTAAAAAAGCATGACCGATATCATGCCATGCTCAACGGTTTATTTAGTTAAAAAGTCACAGACGATCTTGATTGCTTGTTGGCGTTTTTCCTCATCGAGATAGAAGTGATCGCAGTTTGGAATCAGATTTAGCGTGCTGTTCTTGTAGACATCATTGTACCGAAGCGAGGCCACCGGATTAACAATGGTATCATCCGTGCCGTGTATCAGACACACGGGACCCTCATAGTGTTTGGCGATATCATACAAAGGCAATAGTTGCGCGGTTCTAAAGTAAAAGCCGCCGATTGTTTTCTGTTTAACCGTAATTTTTTCGGGAATATTGTGAGGATCATAGACGCTGCCCTGGCAGATGCCAAGTCGCGCGTCATCAATCAGCGTGGCAGCTGGAGACATTAAAACCAGTTTTGAAATCACGTCAGGATAGTATGCCGCCATCAAGCTGGCGATAACACCGCCTTGCGAATGGCCCAATAAATAAACGCGATGAACTCCTTTTAGATGCAGAGCAAAATCAAGGATCGCGTTTGCATCGGACAGCTCATTGAGAATCGTCGTATCTGCAAGCAAGCCTTCGCTTTTTCCATGTCCATTAAAATCAAAGCGGAGTACGCCAAGACCTTTTTCGCGCAAGGCTGGGGCTAGATCATAAAAGACACGGCGTTTGGTGTAGCCGAGATCAGAAGTAAAGCCATGCATCAAAATAACCAGATCAAACTTTTCTTGATCGGGGATATCAATTAGGCCATGCAAGCGCAAACCAGCCCGAAGAATTTTTTTCATTGGCAGGTCGCCTTTCTTTTTATCTTGATAATATGCAGCGTCTGTAAGCGGCTTCTTGATTAATCTTATCAGTAAAACAGCAATTTTAAAATATTTTGGTGGTTTCAAATATTTAATTGTACTATAATATAACTAATAATAAACTATCAATTTTGAATGTTCAATCAGGTTCAAAACTGATAGGCACGGCTGATGATAATGTTTTATGATGCAGACAGCCGGTTGGATATGGGGCTGATCGGCGGCCGATGGTCATTCTTATCTCAAGACTGATTGCTTGGTGATAATTTACTTTCATTAAGTTCCCTTAAAAAAGCCGCCCAGGCCAGAGTTGGTCCAGGCGGTTTTTATGTACAAAGGAGGACTTTGCGATGTTTGATGTTTCCGCGATGTTTACTCAGGTCTATGATGCAATGAATGATGGATAAGTTTGAACGCCTTAGCGCGATGAACGATCATAACGTTTATAATCAGCAGATCTACGACATGTACCTCGACTGCTTGATCTTAGCGGAGCGGGTGCTGACCAGATCCAAGCAGACCGATGACATGACGCTTGAGACGCACATTTATGTCTGCACGCTAATGAATGGTTTGATTGATGGCGAGACTGATCTGATGAAGGAAGGTCCCGCGTCCTATAATCGACCAGAGCATTATCTGATTCTGTGCCAGGTACGCGCTGAGCTGCAACAGAAACTAGCCATGGTCGATAAACAGGCAGCCTAAACATCCCCTTCTTGGCTATGCCTAATCACTGGAAAGCCTGGTATTAAATAGTTGTATACAATGATGCAGTTATTTATCTGACGCGGTTAATTACATGACACAATAAATAATGCGACACAACACTTGAGAAGTTACGCAGAATTCACTAATAGCGCTGTTTTAGGCTCGAGAAAAGCTTAAAGCAGCGCTATTTTCTTTGAACGATTTGTAGTTAAAAGAGTTAGAGTGCATAACGTCGGACGCAAATAAAGAAATTTTTTTAAATCACAAAATACCCTTTATTTAGTAGTAGTTTAGCTTTCTGAAATTTGGATTAAATAAAAATTATTATTGACAAAATAAAAATAAAAGATTAACTTATAAATTCGTAAATAGTAATCATTACGATTTAGCAATCAACAGGAGGAATTTTTTTGAAAAGAATACATTGGGGAATCTTGGGGCTGGTTTCAGCACTGCTTGTAATTTTGCTTTTAATGCTGACTAATTGGCAGCCAGGCAATAAGAAATCGACAACTGACAAGCCGATTCGAGTAGTTGCCAGCTTGAACTTTTATGGTGAGGTAGCCAAAGAGGTCGCCGGCAGCCACGGGCAGGTAACTTCTTTTATTAATAGTTCAGCAACCAATCCGCATGAGTTCCAGCCAACAACAAAACAGGCAATGCAGGTAGCTAAAGCAAACGTAGTTATAGAAAATGGTCTTGGCTATGATCATTGGATGGAAAAGACAGCTAAAGCAAACGATAACACCAAGGCTTTGATTAACGTTGGAACGCAAGCGGCACACAAACAGGATGGCGATAATGAGCATGTCTGGTATCAGCCAGACACGATGGGAAAGCTTGCTGATCTGCTTGCCAAGAAATATTCCAAACTTGATCCAGCCCACAGACGCGATTATGTAAGAAACGCACGCAACTATAAGAAAAAGCTGGCCAAGCTGAATGACAAAATTAATGCAGCCAAGGTTGAAGGCAATCATCGAGTAGATGTCAGTGAGCCTGTTTTCGATTATGCCTTGACTAACTTGGGATACCAGATTAACGATACCCATTTTGAAAAGGCAGTTGAAGACGATACAGATCCTTCTCCTAAAGACATTAAAGGGATTCAAGATGATATTAAGAACCACCGCATTGACTTTTTTGTAAACAATACTCAAGAAAGCAGCTCAACGGTTGAGAACCTGGTTAAGCTTGCTAAGAAGAATGGGGTTCCGGTTCTCAATGTAACTGAATCAGAACCTAAGGGAGAGAATTACGTTTCTTGGATGACGAAACAGTATGATGAACTGCGCAAGATTCAAAAGCTTCAACAATAATCTCTTGTCTGCGATCATTTCATAGATTTCCTTACACGTGGGAACTTTAAAGCTCTCAAAATAAAGGCGCAATATTAATAAGTGCGTCTTAACATGATCAGCATCATCATTGACAGGATTATAGGCTAATGATTCTGGCAAGGTCCTGTTCGACATTGCATATGATTTGCCATGAAGTAGTAGTCATTTAATCGATTCTCTATTCCTTAACACGCTGAATGGGTTTATCCGTTTGGCGTTTTTTACATAAAAACGGCCCACGTCGAAATGACATGGACCGTAAATTAATATAAACAGGTGTGCATTTGGCACAGACGCTATTATAGCACGATTTTAGCACTTATCTCGTTGGTTAATGTTCAGCATCCTGTTCCTTATCGATTTGCTTTTTTAGCGCGGCGGTATGCTCAGAAAGCAGAAATCCGCCCCACTTCATCTTGCCGCGATCTTGATAGTAGTATTTGAAAAACTGCGTGGCCACTTTATCAGCTTCTTGATCATCATAAAACTGCATTCTCATCGAAACTTTCGCCTCATTTCGCGAATCTGGTTATTAGGGAAATTTAGGTAGTTGAGCGTGAAATGATATGTCTGGCGAACCTCAGTTATAATATCAAGCAACTCATGATACTCGCAATCAGCCAAGCGTGCGATGGGGATGGATCGACTATAGGTATTGCGCGGCTGAATATTGAAAAACATGTTATAGCCATGCTCTGGTTCATAATAGACTATGGAAATCCAGTATCTGGTATGCCAGCGATTGGTAAAATAGCGCTTGATTCGCTCACAGATCTTTTCGCTTTCGGTTTCTTTATTCCAGACTTTGTCCACCGGCATGACCTCCTACCAACTGACTTCTTTCAATGAACGTACCGC
>OGKH01000475.1_pt1 | contig 26622 bp, 17 predicted proteins | sample 1572421 | NCBI WGS metagenome assembly OGKH01 (sample SAMEA2582084, study PRJEB24529) | metagenome | biome: Human gut stool | place: China | collected 2011
TTAAGCATGAAAAGCCTTAGACTTGCCTGATTTAAATAATCTTCATCCCCAGCTTTTTTAGCCAATTTCAAGAGGTCAATTTGTTTAGGTTTTTGATTTGGTTTTTCCGTGTCATACATATAGATATTAAAGTAGTCATACTTATAAAGTGTCTCACCCTTGGCATTTTTCTTACCAGATTCACCCCCCTTGTACTCTTGAGTGACTAAGTATTGACCAGCTACCCCCACAATGTTAAACATGTTTCTATCATGACCAGGATTTGGTGTCACGAGTAAAAATTCTTTATTATCCCCGAAAGTTTTCAGGGTGATTTTGAACAAGGGGTCTTCTGCATTGCTCCCGGAATAGACAGTCGTACTCGACTTACTGGATGCAGCTGAACCTTTGGTAGCCTTACTGCTACTATTCACAGCAAAGAAGATAGCCGTCCCTGCGATTATAAAAAGCAATGCCACTAAGAGACCTATAAAAACAATTTTTGTGGACTTATCCCCCTTAGGTGTTGGTTTCTTTACAAACTTATTTTCCATAACAATCTCCATTTTTAGTACTGATTCTAGTATAGCATAGGTGGAGACTGTTGATAAGGCGCATCGGCGGTCTAAGAGGGTTGGATTTTTGATTTTCATTTGACAAAATCTCTCGGACAGCGTACAATCAAGGCAAGTAACATTCGGAGGTAAATGGAGACATGAACAACTAAGTCTATTCACAATAAACCTGCTTTATTCGATAGATTGTTTTCATGTCTTTTTTGCGCTCTTTTTCTGTAGAAAATTTATTGGTGGTATCTGCGTTTTTTTGCATCCATACCATCACTATCTCCTAGAGAGCTTTTTAGCTAGACTCAAAACGGTTCTATCCTATAAGGTAGGACTGTTTTTTTGATCTTTGATCTTGTTTGAAGTTAAAATCGTATTTCCCATGAAATAATATCCACTAACCCACTGCCTAGGAGGTCCTATGATACAGATTCAACACCTAACCATTACGCATACCAAAGATTTACGTGAACTAGTCCATGATTTAAATGTAAATATAGCTGCAGGCGAAAAAGTCGCCATCATTGGGGAGGAAGGTAATGGAAAGTCAAGTCTCCTTGCCCTTCTTGTCAATCCAAAAACACATTTCGACCATCTTTCTTACGAGGGAACTATTACTAAACCAGATAGCCCACAGGTCTATATTCCCCAGCAGATTTCGGATGACTTACAATCCCTAACCCTTAACGACTACTTCTTTGCGGATACTTATGACCTAGACTATGCTACCCTCTATCGTCTGGCTGATGAACTTCATTTTGATAGTGATCGTTTTGCTAGCAGTCAGCTTATCTCCTCTCTGTCAGGTGGCGAGAAACTCAAAATTCAACTCATCCGAGAATTAGCTCGTCCCCACGACATCATTTTTCTTGATGAGCCCTCAAACGATATGGATTTAACGACCATCACTTGGTTAAAAGACTTTATCAAACATTCTGAAAAAACGATTATTTACATCTCTCACGACGAGGATTTGCTCAGTCAGACAGCTGATACCATTATCCATCTGGAACTCCTTAAACGTCGTCGACAAGCCAGGACCAGTGTGGAACACCTCGACTATGATAACTATAGTCAACAACGTTCCGATGCTTTCCAGCAACAGATGCAGCAAGCGAAAACCGATAAAAAAGCCTATGACAAAGCCATGGCCAAGCATCGCCGTATCAAACAAAATGTCCAAACCACCCTACGCAATACGCATGATAGCACGCAAGGACGATTGGTTGCTAAAAAGATGAAAGCAGTCCTCTCACAAGAAAAACGCTACGACCGCCTTGCCCAAGACATGACACAGATGCCTGACAAAGAAGACAGTATTGAACTATTCTTCTCTCATATCGACCCTCTACCCCAGGGAAAATATCTCTTAAATCTGGATGAAAAGCAGATAAACATCGCTCCTCACCTAACCATTGACCATCTCAAACTTTCTTTGAAAGGCCAGGAAAAAATTGGTATTGTTGGAGATAACGGCTGTGGTAAATCCACTCTCTTACACTTTCTCTACCAAGAACTTAGTAAGAAGACAGACCTGACTATTGGCTACATGCCTCAACGTTATGACGCTATCTTGCCAGTGGAACTGTCTCCAATAGCATTTTTGAGTAAGACTGGCGACAAAACTGAGAGAGAAATCATAAATTCCCATCTCGCCAACCTCAACTTTAGTCATGATGAAATGAACCATGCCATTGATAACCTATCTGGTGGTCAAAAAGGAAAACTACTCCTGCTACACCTGGTCTTAGCAAGCCCTCAGCTCCTTATCCTAGATGAACCAACCAGAAATTTTTCACCCACCTCACAACCCCAAGTTCGACAGCTCTTCGAGAACTATCCAGGTGCCATTCTGACAGTCTCACATGATGTCAACTACCTCAGACAAGTCTGCCAAAAGATATATCGTCTTGACTCACACGGTTTAAAAGAAGTTGAGATTTAAGATATCAAATCTATCATTTTTACAAGAAAAGTCTCAAAAGAAACCTTTTCTTCATATGTAAAAGAACTCAGGCAAAACCTGAGTTCTTTTAATCTTAATCAATTTCAAGACCACCAGTATAGAGTCGGTAGTAGGTACCACCTTGTTCCATAAGGCTGTTATGGTCACCACGTTCAATGATACGTCCATGATCCATAACCATGATAACGTCAGAGTTAACGATGGTTGAAAGACGGTGGGCAATAACAAAGACCGTACGTCCTTCCATAAGTCGGTCCATCCCCTCTTGTACCATTTTTTCAGTACGAGAGTCAATCGAAGATGTCGCTTCATCAAGGATGAGAACCGGTGCATTGGCAAGAGCAGCACGCGCAATGGCAATCAGCTGACGTTGTCCATTAGACAAGCCTGCGCCATCATCTGTAAGAATAGTGTCGTAACCATTGTCCAAATGTTGCACAAAGGAATCCACGTTAGCAATACGAGCAGCTTCAAGAATTTCTTCACGGGTCGCATCCGCACGGCCGTAGGCAATATTTTCAGCGATAGTCCCTGTGAAGAGATGGGTATCTTGAAGTACGATACCAAGTGATCGACGAAGAGAATCTTTTTCAATCAGCTTCACATCGATGCCATCATAAGTAATCACACCAGATTGGATGTCGTAGAAACGATTAATCAAGTTAGTAATTGTCGTCTTACCTGCACCCGTCGCACCAACAAAGGCAACCTTCTGCCCCTTATCCGCATAGAGGTTAACGTCATGAAGGATTTGTTTCTTACCATCGTAAGAGAAATCAACGTCTTGGAAGACTACATTTCCGACCAACTCGACCAATTCATAGTTGCCATTTGGACGGGGGTGTTTCCAGGCCCAAAGATTGGTTTTCTTGTCTGTCATAACCATTTGACCATCTACCAATTCGTAGTTGACCAAAGTGACCTTACCTTGGTCAACTTCTTCTGGCTCATCCAAGAGGTCAAAGATACGGTCAGCACCTGCAAGTGCCATAAGAACAAAGTTAAGTTGTTGAGACACCTGAGTAATAGGACCATTGAAGGAACGATTCAATTGTAGGAAGGCCATGAGACCACCGATAGTCAAGCTACCGACACCATTTAGAGCAAATACCCCACCGACCAAGGCAGTCAAAACAAAGGAAACATTTCCTAAGTTCCCAAGAATAGGCATGAGAACATTGGCATAGCGATTGGCCAAGTATGATGATTGGAAGAGCTGTTCGTTAATCTTATCAAAGTCAGCCATGCTTTCTTCTTCATGAACAAAAGCCTTGACTACCTTTTGACCTGACATCATTTCTTCGATAAAACCATTCTCAATACCTAAGTTCTTTTGTTGTTCACCGAAGTATCGACCAGATTTGGCGGATACATTTTTAATAACCATAAACATGATGCCTACCATGACCAGAACCACGATAAAGAGGAGGGGACTAACCGTAAGCATGGTCACCGTCACACCGATAATGGTAATAGTCGTTTGCAGCAACTGTGGAATAGATTGTTCAATGGCCTGACGGAGGGCATCGATGTCGTTGGTATAGATCGACATGATATCCCCATGTTGGTGAGTGTCAAAATAGCGAACCGGAAGCTTTTGCATACGAGCAAAGAGCTGATTACGAAGGGAACGTAGGGAATCTTGCGAAATCGTCGCCATGAGGAGAGAAGCCACATAGTTGGCAACCACACCGATAAGACAGAAGACAGCCACTGAAGTCAAGAAACGTAACAATGGCCCAAAGTCATGGCTACCAGATTTGAGCATGGGTTGAACGTAAACGTCAACCAAGGACTGAATTGAAGCCGTCAAATTAACCGTTGCCAAAGAAGCCACAACAATGAGGACAAAGGAGATACTAAGTGAAAGCTTGTAGTCTTGCCACAAAAAGCGTAACAGTCGTGCTAGTGATCCCCAGCTAGCTTTTTTCTTATTCTGCATCTGCTACTCCTTTCCCTTGTGTTTGCATCTTGTAAACCTCACGATAGATGGCATTGTTTGCTACCAAGTCGTCATGAGTACCAATAGCATCGATACGACCATCATTCATGACAATGATACGGTCTGCATCTTGGATAGATGAAATCCGTTGACCGATGATGATTTTAGTCGTGTCCTTAAGACTTGAAGCTAAACCTTGACGAATCAAACTATCTGTCTTGGTATCGACTGCCGATGTCGAATCATCCAGAATCAAGATTTTCGGATTCATGAGGAGGGCACGTGCGATACAAAGACGTTGACGTTGTCCCCCTGAGACATTGGCCCCACCACGTTCAATCTTAGTGTCATAGCCATCCTTAAACTCTTGAATAAATTCATCGGCTTGGGCAATCTTACAAGCTTCAATGATTTCTTCATCAGTCGCTTGTTTATTGCCCCAACGCATATTTTCCTTAATGGTGCCTGAAAAAAGGACATTGGTTTGAAGGACCATGGCGACTTGCTTACGTAAGCTATCCAAATCGTAGTCCTTAACATTGTGCCCAGCAACCTTCACTTGACCAGCTTCCACATCGTAAAGACGAGGAATCAGCTGAACCAAACTAGATTTTCCTGAACCCGTTCCACCAAGGATTCCGATAACCTCACCAGACTTAATATCAAGCGTAATATCTTTGAGGACATGGGTCTTATCACCATTTTCATCCGTATATGAGAAATCCACATGATCAAAGCTGATAGAACCATCTGCAACTTCTGTTAAACCATTTTCAGGTGAAACAATGGTGGCTTCAGCGCTAAGAACTTCATCAATACGTTCAACAGATGCTGTAGAGATAGACAACATGACAAAGATCATCATGAACATCATGAGTGACATGAGGATGGTCATGGTGTAACTGAACATCGAAGTCAATTCCCCTGTAGTTAAGCTACTACCAACGATGAGATGGGCACCAAACCAGGAAATCATAAGGAAGGACGCATACATAGACAACATCATAGCTGGGTTAGACATGATAACTACACGAATGGCACGCATGAACATCTTGTAAATACGACGTGAGGCCTTCTTAAATTTGTCAGTCTCTTCCTGCTCTTTAACATAGGATTTCACCACACGCATGTTGGTGATATTTTCCTTGATACTGTTGTTAAGGTTGTCATAAGCCTCAAATACTTGAGTAAAAAGAGGATATACGATTTTGGTAATAATGGCCAAAACCACACCAAGGAAGATCGTTACACCAACAAAAATCCAAGCCATTTCAGCATTAATCAAGAAACTTGCTGCAATAGCAAAAATCAGGTTAAGTGGGGCACGCACACAGATGCGGATAATCATTTGATGTGTGTTCGGAAAGTTGGTAAGATCGGTCATCATACGTGTCACCAAACCACCAGCTGAGAACTTATCGATATTTTCAAAAGAGAAAGTTTGAACCTTTTTGAAAATGGCCTGACGTAGATTCTTGGCAAATCCAGCAGAGGCAAAAGCTGCATAGCGAGCCGACTGCATACCGCAGAAAAGCGATAGAAAGGCGCAGACCAGCATGAGGCCACCGTAGAGCCAAATGTTAGACATGTTGGATTGCTGGACACCTTTGTCCAAAAGATTAGCCATGACAAAGGGAATGGAAATCTCAAACATGACTTCTAGCGTCATAAAGAGGGACGCTAGGATTGAGGGTTTCTTGTATTCCTTTATCTGGGGGATAAGGGTTTGAAACATAGTTACCTCCGTTTTTTATTCTTTTTCTTTTTTTGATGCTTTCTTGAGTGATGGCGGACGTCAGCGACCGACTCAGTCGTTCCATGACTAGTTATCGAGCCAAAGTCTCGATAACTCCGCTTCCTATAACTGCTTCTGCAGTATCTTACTCTGTTTGCAGCAAGACTGAGCAAATTTAGATAACTATTGCCACGGCGAAAAATATCGCCTGTTCTATGCAGAGCGTGTTTCATGCATTGATAGATATACACCAATTTTGTAATCTATCACGGTGAAAGCATCGTTCCTGAGCAGAGCGAACTGTCGAATTGTGAGCAACTTCGAACAAGTGCGAATAGGTTCAGGATGAGCCCTGCAACGGCGAAAAATATCGCCTGCTCTGTGCAGAGCAAAGCTTAAAACTAACAGTCTTATGCTTATCATTTATCTATAAAAGAACGGTTATACCCTTTTGAGAGCACACAAAAGCCCCTGAGGGCAGACCCTAGGGATGCTTTCGTTCTTATATATGTCAATAGTATAGGCTAATTTGATTTAAATTGCAAGTATAATGTCATTTTGCTAACATTCGCAAGTATTTCATGATATTTGATAAAAAAACAACTCTAAAACCTGCTCATTTTTTCACAAACTTGCGTTAAACGTTCGTAAATCATAGCCATACGTAGCAGAAATTTGTTTTTTGTTCCTATTTATAATAGACTAACACTAACATTAGATGAAAAGGTGACTCTATGACTATAAATCAACTGCTTCAAAAGCTGGAGCCTACTAGCCCTATCCTTCAAGCTAACTTTGGAATTGAACGCGAAAGTCTTCGTGTCGATAGACAGGGAAAATTAGCACATACGCCTCACCCTTCCTGCCTAGGAGCTCGAAGTTTCCACCCTTATATTCAAACAGATTTTTGTGAGTTTCAGATGGAACTCATCACACCAGTTGCTAAATCTACCACTGAGGCTCGTCGATTTCTTGGAGCCATTACCGATGTAGCTGGACGTTCCATCAGTAAAGATGAACTTCTCTGGCCCTTGTCCATGCCTCCTCGTATCAACGCCCAAGAAATCCAAGTTGCCCAACTGGAAAATGAATTTGAACGCCATTATCGTAACTACCTGGCCGAAAAATACGGAACTAAACTACAAGCTATCTCAGGTATCCACTATAATATGGAACTGGGTAAAGATTTAGTTGAGGCCTTGTTCCAAGAAAGTGATCAGACCGATATGATTGCCTTCAAAAACGCTCTCTATCTTAAGCTGGCTCAGAACTACTTGCGCTACCGCTGGGTGATTACCTATCTCTTTGGGGCCGCACCCATCGCCGAACAAGGTTTCTTTGACCAGGAAGTTCCAGAACCTGTGCGTTCATTCCGTAACAGTGACTACGGCTATGTCAATAAGGAAGAGATTCAAGTATCCTTTGCAAGTCTAGAAGATTATGTCTCAGCCATTGAAACCTATATCGAACAAGGAGATTTAATTGCAGAGAAAGAATTTTACTCAGCTGTTCGTTTCCGTGGACAAAAGGTTAATCGTTCCTTCCTTGACAAGGGAATCACCTACCTGGAATTCCGTAACTTCGACCTCAACCCCTTTGAGCGTATCGGTATTAGCCAAACTACCATGGATACCGTACACCTACTCCTTCTAGCCTTCCTCTGGCTGGATGCCCCTGAAAATGTTGATCAGGCTCTGGCTCAAGGTCACGCGCTGAATGAAAAAATTGCCCTCTCTCATCCTTTAGAACCTCTACCTTCTGAAGCTGAAACTCAGAACATTACGACAGCTCTAGACCAATTGGTTCAACACTTTGGACTTGGTGACTATCATCAAGATCTGGTCAAACAAGTTAAAGATGCCTTTGCAGATCCGAACAAGACGCTAGCTGCCCAACTTCTTCCTCATATCAAAGACAAGTCCCTTGCTGACTTTGCCCTCGACAAGGCTCTTGCCTATCATGATTACGACTGGACTGCCCACTATGCCCTTAAAGGGTATGAGGAGATGGAACTTTCTACCCAGATGCTACTCTTTGATGCCATTCAAAAAGGGCTTCATTTTGAAATCCTAGATGAGCAGGATCAATTCCTTAAACTCTGGCATAAAGATCATGTTGAGTACGTCAAAAATGGTAACATGACCTCAAAAGACAACTATGTAGTTCCTCTTGCCATGGCTAATAAAACCGTGACCAAAAAAATCCTGGCTGATGCTGACTTCCCTGTCCCTGCCGGCGACGAATTTACCAGTCTAGAACAAGGTCTAGCCTACTATCCTCTTATCAAGGGCAAGCAAATTGTGGTTAAACCAAAATCAACCAACTTCGGTCTGGGCATTTCCATTTTCCAAGAGCCTGCCAGCCTTGATAACTATAAGAAAGCCCTTGAGATTGCCTTTGCAGAAGATACAGCTGTTCTTGTTGAAGAATTTATCCCAGGAACCGAATACCGTTTCTTCATTCTGGACGGGCGTTGTGAGGCCGTCCTCCTTCGTGTTGCTGCCAATGTTGTCGGTGATGGCAAACACACCATTCGTGAATTAGTCGCTCAGAAAAATGCCAACCCATTGCGAGGCCGTGATCACCGATCACCTCTGGAAATCATTGAGCTAGGAGACATCGAACAACTGATGTTGACTCAGCAAGGTTATGCACCTGATGATATTCTCCCAGAAGGGAAAAAGGTCAATCTCCGCCGTAACTCCAACATCTCTACAGGTGGCGACTCTATTGATGTCACTGAGACCATGGATTCCTCTTACCAAGAATTGGCCGCAGCCATGGCAACTAGCATGGGCGCCTGGGCTTGTGGGGTTGACCTCATTATTCCAGATGAAACCCAAATTGCCAGCAAGGAAAATCCTCATTGCACTTGTATCGAACTCAACTTTAACCCTTCGATGTATATGCACACCTACTGTGCCGAAGGTCCTGGACAAGCTATCACTCCAAAAATCCTAGATAAGCTGTTTCCAGAAATAGTGGCTAGCCAAAATTAATAACTGTCATTTTAGAAACCTAAAAGCGCCTTTATCATATGATAAAGGTGCTTTTACTCTATTAGCCATACTCTCCTGTTTCTTCCTCAGGATGCGTTTCCATGTACTGGATGTGTTGTATGTAGGCATCTTGAGCCTGATTGAAGGCTTCCTGATCACTATATGGATAATCTATATAAAATAGGTCCCGCCAGCCATTAAAGGTTTGGCTATTGTAAAAACCTTGAATCTTAGTCGGAAGGAAATCCTTGTTGTAGCTGATCCGCAGCTTAAGCAAGGTCTTATCCTGAAACTGAGTGATGATACTGTTGGAGGTTTCTTGACCTTCCAGACTAGACCAAACGTTATTCAAAACGATGTCCTGACTATAGTGACTAGCCTTGATACGATTTTTGTCCACTGGGAGCTTCTGGGTGGCCTCTAAAAGGTAGGACGCCTCCCCCTGAAAATAAGCCTCAATAGTCAAATCTCCAAGACTGGAGCCATATAACAGACCATCTTTAATAGCAATATTTGACCCAAAGAGTCTCTGACCAGCCACATCAAAGGACATCCCCTCATCCTGCCCGTAGAGCTTGATGGCATAGGCATCCCTTACACGATAGAAATTTTTAGCGACAAGAACACTATCAAGGGTTTCAGTCTTTTTTGTCTCCACCTTGGGGCTTGTAGGTTTCTTGGTAAAAGCTGTCAAACCCATTAAGCACAAGATGAGAGCGAATATAATCAAGGTAAGCATTGTAGACCTGGAGGCGGTCTTCAGCTTTAACTTGTCTCCATGTTTCAAGATCTTTCAAGCCTCCTTTTTTTACAATATCAGCATAGCGCCCACCATTTAAGACATTCTTGGCATTTTTCCACTTTCTAACCATCTTGCGTCTAATCGCATTATCCGCAGGGTGACGAACATCGAGATAGGTATGGCTATTATTGAGATAGGCTGGTAAGTCAGCATTTAATCCCTTAGATAGGCCGTAGTTAGCAGAGTCCGTATCAGCAATGTCAGCACCATCTTCAATCTTGTAATGCTTAGGATTAGAGTCGATACTACCGTCTTTTTTAGTCTTGTAGACATTCCACTCAGAAACAAATTTCCCTGTATCCATATTGACAATAAATTCAATAAAGCGGGAATTGCTGACACCGTAAGGTCCCATGACACTGGTCTGAGGTAGCTGAATTTTCATGTTCTCTGGATAGGTAAAGTCTCCCAAGCTTCGATTATGATAGGAAGCACCTGTAGTATAATCCAACTTAATCTTCTTGTCCTTGCTGTAAGCCAGAAGCTTGTCTAAATCCGTCTTGCCCTTGTAGTTGGTCTTAATATAGTCCATGGACTGCTTATCAATCCAAGACCTAAAAAGGTGGAGCTTGATACCTAACTCATCTACACCAAGCCCTAGATCCGTCTGATAGGTCTCCATAATAGCCTCACGGAAGTAACTGTAAAAAGGGCTGGTTGGCTCAAGTTGCTTGGAAAATTTATAACCTGACTTCCCTAACTGGAGGAACTGGTACTTGTCCACATAAACCTGCATGTGCTCCATAACCAAATTGAGCTTGTCATGATTAGGGAGTTGAGAAGCTTGGAAAAAGGCCGTATAGGTATCGGAGCCCACTTCCTTACTTTCTTGGTCAATGTCCTGTAAAACCTTATCTAACTGGGTCAAGGAAGTCTTTTTCATCTTACTTCTGACCTGAGCCACATAGGCCGGTTTAATGCCTTGATCCCAGTGATCACGAGATATAATAGCATCTGCTTTTTGTGAAATCAAGGTCAACCGTTTCTGATAAGACTCGTCCTCCAAGGCTAGCTTCAAAGCCTTTGATGGCGTCGCTTCAACCACAGACAAATCACCATAGATATCAGACTTTAGGACAAGATTTACCTGCATATCATAGGAATGATTGATATGGAGAACGAGGTGAATCTTTCCATCTTCCTTCCTAACAGACAAAGAATCGAGTTGATAGGATTGTATAATCCCAGCCTGACTAAGGGCCAGTCTATCTAGATTTTCCAAAGAATCCTTATAGATATAGGAAATCTCAGGGTCTTTGACCTTCTTTACCAAAGAGTCATTTCGCTGTCGATTGAAAACCACAAGACCAAGTATGAGGATTACAGTCAGAGCACTTGCCAAATACTGTAAAATTACTTTCTTCATAGTACTTCCATTATAGCATAGGAGGACAAAATATTCTGAAAACGATTGGCAAATGCTGAAAACAAATGAAAAACAGGTCGACTAAGACCTGTTTGGTTTGATTGTTTATAAATCACTCAAGCGACGATGTTTAATACTGAAGTCAAAATAAGCATTTTCCTGAAGTTTGCGGAATATCTCTCTGTAGGCTTCTTCGTCAAAGTGATCGCCACGATAGAGAATTTCAAAACTCAAACCTTCATATTCCAAGAAAGCATTGGAGGTCTTGAACCCATTACGCTTATAGAAATCCCAACGTGCCTCACGTTGCTCAGGATTGTCATTTGGTTCATCCAAGCGCTCTACTTCCAAGACCATAGACCGAGATGGACCATAAAACTCTACCAGTTTATCAATAATCTCACTTCCGTAGCCATGACTCCGCATTTGAGGAACGATGGCAAAGAAACTCACATAAAAAACTTTGGCATTGTAGAGAACTGAGGCAAATCCAACAAAATCATCCTCGTCATAAAAGGCAAAGAAATGATAATCATCACGACCATCCAATTGTAAAAACTCACTTAATGGAATACGTTCTTCTTCTGGGAAGGCCTCGTTATTTAAGCGCTCTACCCTATCTAATTCTGGAAACTCCTTAGTAATTAATTGGCTGCGTAAAGCCATGTATTTTCCCCCTTTTTGATGCTTATACCTATAAGTTATTATAACACCTTGATAAGCTAGTGCAAGTTTCAAGGGCTATGATAGATCTGCAGATAAACTTCTCCTGCCATTTATAAAGGCTTGTTGGCTGTCTATGACACCCCTCTTCTAAAACAAAATAAAAAGACAACGACCATTTCTAGCCTTTGTCTTTTTGTGATTCATAAGCTATCGCTTATTTTTTCAATTCCCAAATTTCTTTAGCATACTCTGTAATCGTATCATCTGAAGTGAACTTATGAGATTTAGCAATATTTGCCAAGCTCATACGTGCCCACTTGTCATGATCACGATAAAGCGCATCGATTTTCTCTTGAGCTTCTACATAAGCTTCGAAGTCTTCCAAGAGGAAGTATTCATCGTTGTGGGTGATGAGTGCTTCATAAATTTCTGTACCTTCTGCTTGAGCATTTGGAATCGTACCGTTGACAAAAGTATCAACAACACGACGAATGACAGGATTATTTTCATAAACTGCACGAGAATAATAATCGTGACGTGCATAATGTTCATAAACTTTGTCCTTGTCCATACCGAAGATGACAATATTCTCATCTCCAACTTCATCCTTGATTTCAATGTTGGCACCGTCAAGTGTTGCCAAGGTAATAGCACCAGTCATCATAAATTTCATGTTTGAAGTACCAGATGCTTCTTTAGAAGCCAATGAGATTTGTTCAGACACATCTGCTGCTGGAATGATAAGTTCCGCAAGGCTTACACGATAGTTTTCAAGGAAGACCACTTTAAGTTTGCCTTGAAGACTTTCATCATTGTTAACAAGGTTGGCAACTTCGTTGATGAGTTTGATAACTGATTTTGCAAAGTGATAACCAGGCGCAGCTTTGGCACCAAATATGAAGACACGTGGTACCATGTCTTTATCTGGGTTATCTTTAAGATCCCAATAAAGTTTGATAATGTGAAGGAGGTTAAGCAATTGACGTTTGTAAGCGTGAAGACGTTTCACTTGAACATCAAAGATAGCATCTGTAGACACTTCAACGCCTGTTGTTTCCTTGATGTAGTCTGCCAAACGTTGTTTAGCAGTCTTCTTAACTTGATAGAACTGGTTCAATACTTCCTTGTCATCCAAGTAGGTTGTAAGATTTTCAAGCTCATGGATGTCGTTACGCCAACCGTTACCAATCACGTCATCAATTGCTGCTGAAAGTTCTGGCGCTGCAATTTGTGTCCAACGACGTTGAACGATACCATTTGTCTTGTTATTGAATTTTTCAGGATAAATAGTATAGAAATCGTGAAGTGTATCTTCTTTAAGAAGTTCGGTATGAAGTTTGGCAACCCCGTTAACTGAGTGACCACCGATGATAGCCAAGTTAGCCATATGAACTTGACCATCCTTAACGATACGAGTACGTTCGATAACATCCGCAGCAATACCACGTCCAGCCATTTCAGCAATGTAACGGTTGTCGATTTCCAAGATGATTTGGTAAACACGTGGAAGGACACGTTTGAAGAGCTGTTGATCCCATTTTTCAAGGGCTTCTTGAAGAATAGTGTGGTTAGTGTAGCTCATAGTCTTAACAGTCGCATTCCAAGCATCTTCCCATGAAAGACCATATTCATCAAGGAGGAGACGCATGAATTCAGCTGGTGCAACCGCAGGGTGAGTATCATTGATGTGAACAGATACCTTTTCGTGGATATCTTTCAATGGCAAGCCCATCTTGAGGTATGATTTGATAATGGTTTGGAGACCTGCACTTGTCATGAAGTATTCCTGAACCAAACGCAATTCTTTACCTTCAATCGTTGTATCATCTGGATAAAGAATGGCTGTAATATCTTTCACACGACGGCGAGCTTCCAAAGTTGTGTAATCCAATTCGTATTCTTCAGGAATTTCTACATCCCAAAGACGAAGGTTGTTAATCACACCATTTTGATAACCGATTTGTGGTACATCGTAAGGCACAGCACGAAGAACTTGAGCATTCTTATAAGTTGGAACAAAACGACCATCTTCGTCACTTTCAAGGACAACATCACCAAAGAGTTTTACATAGACAATATCATGGTCTTTACGTGTTTCCCAAACGTTTCCTGTTGAGCCAAACCAACCATCTGGCAACTCAACTTGATAACCATCAACAATACGTTGTTTGAAAAGTCCATAACGGTAACGAAGACCATTACCAAAACCTGGATAACCAGTAGGTGCAAGCGAAAATCGATATCAAGTTCTGCGAAACCTTCTTTAACAAGGTCAAGAATACCAAGGTTGAGGAGGTTAGTTTCCAACATACGACCGGGGAGGAATTCGATTGAGAAGTAGTAAGCAATCTTTTCTTGATTGTCTGAAAGTGCATGGTTACGTGTAATCCAGGTGTTAGTGTAATACTTACGGATTACACCAGCCAAGGCTGTGAAAATTTCAGTTGGTGTGGCCTTAGCAACTTTAATCAACTGCTCTTGATGGAGCGTGTCTTTAAAATCACGGATAAATTGTTCTTTTGTTAAATTTTCGAGTTGCATAGAAATCCTTTCTTACTACTTCCTTATCTTCAATACACTTCTTACAGGTATCTATTCAGATAAGAGGGAATTGGAAATTTTACTCAAACTTCCAAACCTTGCCAGACAAGATTCGAAACAGACATTTCAAAATCTTTATTTACAAAACTGTCAAAACAGTCAAATATATTATAACACGATTAGAGTTATTCTTCTATTCAGACTTTTAGATGCTTTCTCTATAATCTCTGCCAAGCAAAACTTAAGGGGCTAAATAAATTTAGAAGCGTTTTCAAACGCTTTACACGAAGATAACTTTTCCCTTTCGAGAAAAGTTATCTTTGGAATTATACTAATTGTTTGTACAAATCAACATATGCCAAACTTGCTGTATCCCATGAGAAGTCACGTGTCATAGCATTGTGCTGGAGTTGTTTCCAAGCATCAGCATTATTTTCGTAAACATCGAGAGCTTTTTCAAGGGTTTGAACCATCCAGTAACCTGAGAAGTTACCAAATGAGAATCCTGTACCTGAGCCTGTCACAGGGTTGTATGGTTCAACAGTATCACGAAGACCACCAACCTCGCTAACCACTGGCAAGGTACCATAGCGCATAGACATCATTTGTGAGAGCCCGCATGGTTCAAAGGCTGAAGGCATTAGGAAAATGTCACAACCAGCATAAATTTGTTGAGCCAACTCTAGGTTGAAGGTAATGTTGGCAGACATTTTCTCTGGATAAGCATGGCCAAACCAAGAGAAAGAATTCTCATAGTCACTGTAGCCAGTACCCAAAAGAACAATCTGAACATCATGTTGCAAGATATTGTGAAGTTCGTTAACCACCAAATCGAAACCTTTTTGGTCAGTCAAACGTGACACAATACCAATCAATGGAACATCTTCACGAACTGGGAGACCAACACGCTCTTGAAGAGCTGCCTTGTCTTTGGCTTTACCTGACAAATCATCCACTGAGAAATGATAAGGAATGTGAGCATCTGTTTCTGGATCAAGGAGGTCCGTATCGATACCATTAACAATACCAGACAACTTACCAGATTCCATGCGCATGATTTGATCAAGACCTTTACCAAATTCAGGTGTTTGAATTTCACCAGCATAAGATGGAGAAACTGTTGTTACACGATCTGCGTAAAGAACACCTGCTTTCATCCAGTTGAGGCAGTCATTCCAACGGAGCGTACCGTCTGCATAACGCTCGTAACCAACACCGAAGATTTCCCAAAGCATACCACTGTCAAATTGACCTTGGAACTCAATATTATGGATAGTGAAGACTGTTCTAATACCTTGGTAAGCTTGAATCCAATGGTATTTTTCCTTAAGAAGGAATGGAATCATGGCTGTGTGGTAGTCATGAACATGGAGAATATCTGGAATAAAGTCCACTTTTTCCATCAACTCAAGGGCAGCCATTTGGAAGAAGCCAAAACGCTCACCATCATCCCACTCACCGTATACCGTACCGCGGTTGAAATACTGCTCATTATCAATGAAGAAGAAGGTCACACCATCACGGACAATTTTCTTGATGCCGACATATTGACGACGCCAACCAACATTTGTATAGAAGAAGCCAAGGTCTTCAACCTGATCGCCAAATTTAGCCGAAACCACATCATAATATGGGAGAATTACGGCAACTTCGTGACCATTTTTAACTAGAGATTTAGGAAGAGCACCGATAACGTCACCCAAACCGCCAGTTTTAGCGAAAGGTGCACCCTCTGCTGCTACAAATAAAATTTTCATCGTACAATATCCTCTGTTACAACGCTACCTTTTTTGATGACAACTGGGTTGTTTTCTGTACCGCGAATCGTAACACCTTCAGCGATTTCAACACCTTTATCCACAATAGCATATTCAACTGTTGCGCCTTTGGCAACATTAACACGTGGAAAGAGAATTGAATGGCTCACACTAGAACCTTCAGACAAGTCAACATTACGTGAAATCACTGAGTTCTCAACTTTACCTCGTACAATCGAACCAGATGCAAATTGTGAACGCTTAACTTCAGAAGAGGTTGCATAGTATGTTGGCTCTTCATTTTTAACTTTTGTATAAACTTTTTGGTTTGGTGCAAAAAGTGAATAGAATTTTTGTGATCCCAACATATCCAAGTTAGCATCAAAGTACGCTTTCACTGAGTGGATATTTGAAAGGTAACCAGTGTACTCGTAAGCAAAAAGCATTTTCAGCAACTGCCAAATCACGAAGTACATAACGAAGCTTACGTGGTTCTTCTTTAGCTGCTTCTTCTTCCAATTTTTCAATTAAGAATGGTGTATCCACAACAAAGATGTCTGTAGACATATTGTAAACTTCTTTATCTCCACCCTGGAAGAGCTCATGGCTAAGCACTTTGTCAGATTCATCAATTTCCAAAATGCTGTTTACATCTGAAATGAGTTCTTTAGGAAGTTTTTTGTAGACCACAGTAACTTTTTGTTCTGTTGTATTGTGGAGGTGGAAAACTTGGTTAAGATCAATGTTGACCAAAACATCACTGTTAAGAGCTACAGTCTGGTCTGAACCTGAACGTTTAAGGTAAGTCAAAATTTGACGATAGTATTCTTCATCAACAGTTGAACTTTCAACTGGAGTATTGTAAATACCAAGATAGTAGTGGCTAAGGAGAGTAGACAAGCCCCACTCACGACCTGAACGAATATGGTCGAAGACAGAACCGATGTTTTCGTTTTGGAAGATTCCGAAGACGCTACGGATACCAGCATTAGCCAAGTTAGACAATGGGAAGTCGATGAGGCGATATTTTCCACCAAATGGTAGGCTGGCAATAGGACGGTGCTCAGTCAAACCATCCATGTCATGGAATCCTACGGTATTTCCTAGAATTGCAGAATATTTATCAATCTTCATCTTTTGGTACCCCCACTACTTCATTGTATCCTACGACTTGCACTTCTTCTGTACCGTCAATTTCCACACCTTCGGAAACGTGTGCACCTTCACCGATAATAGCACGTTTAATTTTTGCACCTTTACCAATAACTGCACCACTCATAATCACTGAATCTTCAACGACTGCACCTTCACGAATTTGTGCATTTGTCGAAAGCACAGAATGTTTAACAGTTCCATCAACCAAACAGCCATCAACAACGAGTGAATCTTCAACATGAGCATGTTCACCAAGGAAGTTTGGTGGAGCAATCACGTTACGTGAGTAAATTTTCCATTGACGGTTACGACTATCCAAGGCATTATCAGGAGAAATGTACTCCATGTTTGCTTCCCAAAGGGATTCGATAGTACCTACGTCTTTCCAATAGCCTTCAAATTCATAAGCAAAGACGCTTTCACCTGTTTCAAGATAAGTTGGGATAACGTTCTTACCAAAGTCTGACATATCAACTAAGTTCTTTTCAGCTGAAACTAACATATTGCGAAGGCGTTTCCAATCGAAGATGTAAATACCCATTGATGCTTTCGTAGATTTAGGATTTTCAGGTTTTTCTTCGAACTCAACAATACGGTTATTAGCATCAGTGTTCATGATACCGAAACGGCTAGCTTCTTTAAGTGGCACATCAAGAACGGCAACTGTAAGACTTGCGTTGTTGTCTTTGTGAGATTGGAGCATATCGTCATAATCCATCTTGTAAATATGGTCACCAGACAAAATCAAAACATATTCAGGATTGATGCTATCGATATACTCAATGTTTTGATAAATAGCGTGGCTGGTACCTTCAAACCAACGATTACCTTCGCTAGCTGAGTAAGGTTGAAGAATTGATACACCAGAGTTAACACCATCCAATCCCCAACTTGAACCATTACCGATATGATTGTTCAAAGCAAGTGGTTGATACTGTGTAATGACACCTACATTGTTAATTCCTGAATTGGCACAGTTTGACAAACCAAAGTCAATGATACGGTAGCGTCCACCGAACTGAACAGCTGGTTTGGCAATACTTTGGGTCAATTTTCCAAGACGAGTTCCTTGCCCACCAGCAAGGATCAAAGCCAACATTTCATTTTTCATGAATAGTCCCCCTCATGATTTTTTGTTCCATCCTCAAAAGAATGTGAGACAATCAGTCGAAACTGATTATGACAATTAAAGTAAGTTCCTCAGTGTGGCAATAGTTTGGGAGTCAGAAAGCTTCTTTCAACCGTGACTTCCTTGCTATCACCTCTGAAAAACAAATCGTGTGCACGTTTAAGTCTACCCTTTATTTCAAGCGACGTTTAACACGCCAGATACTTGCTCCAAGAGCTGGCAATGTGAAGCTAAGGGTATTTTCATAATCCTTCCACTTCGCCTTTTGGGTACGAGTTTCAGGATTTCCTTCTTTCCAGACACCACCGAATTCTTCCATCTCAGTGTTAAGCACTTCTTGATAAATACCAGCGACTGGCAATCCAATAGTGAAGTCTTGACGTTCCACTGGAGCTAGGTTGAAGACACAGACAAGGAAATCACCCTTATCGCCTTTGTCATCCTTACGAATGAAGGAAAGCACACTTTCAGCACGGTTATCCGCGTCAATGATTTCAATACCATCGTAAGAATCATCAATCTGCCAGAGAGACTTGTGGTCCTTATAGAAAGCATTCACATGGCTAGTGAAGGCCTGCATCTTCTGGTTCATCTCATCTTCAAGATTTCCCCACTCCAGTTGGTAATCAAATTTCCACTCTAAGAATTGACCAAATTCAGATCCCATGAAGAGCAATTTCTTACCTGGGTGACAGAGTTGATAAGTATAGAGGTTACGAAGACCAGCAAACTGATTGTAGCGGTCACCCCACATCTTATGCATCATACTCTTCTTACCATGTACCACCTCATCATGTGAGAATGGTAGAACATAGTTTTCATTGAAGCAATACATGAAACTGAAAGTCATCAGATTGAAATCGTACTGACGGTAAACAGGGTCCTCCTCGTAGAATCTGAGGATATCGTTCATCCAACCCATATTCCATTTGAAGTCAAAGCCTAGACCACCTTCTTCAATAGGTTGTGTGATTGGCGTTGCCGCAGTTGATTCTTCCGCGATCATCATGACATCTGGATATCGATTTTTAATTTCACGATTGAGTTTTTGAAGGAAGCCATAGCCCTCCAAGTTACGGTTACCACCATCCTTGTTTGGCATCCATGGACCCTCATCATAGTCCAAATAGAGCATGTTAGAAACTGCATCCACTCGGATACCATCGATATGATAATTCTCAATCCAATAAAGAGCACTTGAAATAAGGAAAGACTGAACTTGATTTTTTCCTAAGTCAAAGTTCAAGGCACCCCAACGATAATTATGAGCTCGATCGTGATCTTGATATTCAAAGGTTGGTGTGCCATCGAAATAGGCCAAAGCATCGTCATTTTGTGTATAGTGACCTGGAACCCAGTCCACTAAGACACCGATATTGTTCTGGTGACAAGCTTCAACAAAATCTTGAAACTCTTCTGGTGTACCATAAGTATGCTCAAAAGCAAAGTAACCCATGAGTTGGTAACCCCAACTCATCCCTAACGGATGAGCCATGAGTGGCATAAATTCCACGTGGGTATAGTTCATCTTAACTAAATATGGTATCAACTCCTCTTTCAATTCCTTGAAAGTATAAGGCTGACCATCCTCTTTTAGTTTCCAAGACGATGCATGAACTTCATAGATATTTACCGGACGCTTTTGGAAACCAAAGCGTTTGCGACGCCCCATCCAAAGGCCATCTTTCCACTTCTTAGCTGTCTTCTTACGAATGACGGCTCCCGTTCCTGGACGTGGTTCCAAATAAGTAGCAAAAGGATCCATCTTTTCAACTACTTGACCACCCTTACGTTTTACCAAGAACTTATAAATCTGTCCTTCTTCAGGGAGAGCTGAAGTAGCCTCCCAAACGCCGATATGGTTTTTAGTCATATCCAGAGGTTCATCAAACCAACCTGTGAAATCTCCGATTACCTGAATCTGCTCAGCATGAGGGGCCCACACACGGAAGACAAATCCTTCTTCACCCTCCAATTCATGCACACCCAGATAATTCTGAAGGTGGAAGTTCTCACCTGTTCCAAACGTGTACATGGCTTCATCGAGATTCATACAATCACTCCTTCCTTAAACTAGTCTTGATAGATCTAACTATCAAGAAATTAAAACATTGAAATATATGTAAATACGCTAGAAAACCCTTAAGATTGATAGGGCTCACAAGTGAATAAAACTGCTTGTGTAAGCGTTTCCTATATTATAGCATTTTTTTACTGCCTTGTCAGTAAATCTCCAAATCTTTTTTCATATTATTGAACACAAAAGTCTTACGTAATTTTCCAGAAATGTGCAATTCAACAATACCTGAATCGTACTCCGCTTTTGCGACATAGAGATTATCGTAAATATCTGCATATGAACGATATGACAATTCTGGTACGGTTTGCTTACGCTCAATTAATTTGGCAACTTTAGCAACCAAGTCTTTCTTAAGGGTCACTTGATTCCAATCCACCTGATTAACGGCATCAGGAGCATTGTAGCTATTCATGGCACGCTTAACATCCGCTTCCGTGTAATTTCCATCTTCACCTGTTGCAACCATCTTACTACGCTGGAATTCTTGTCCCAACTGCATGAAACACATCCCTTGCATACTTAGATTAAGAGCATTTGCCAAGTAGATACGTTTTTCAATATCCTCTGGCGAATCATGTGGATGCAAATGGTGCATCAAATCATTCAAATTGTAGTTGTCATGCGCTTCGATATAGTTGAGGACCTGACCAGGCATGAGGTAGTTTACAAAACCACGGCTACCAAGTAGACTCTTGGCAATCTGGTCTTCCAATGGGGCTCCAGACACATAGCCGTTACTGATGTGTCCATAGACTTCTGCCCCTTTAACGGCGTCACGCGCATTGTCATTGAAAAATCCGATTCTAGGCATCAGGGCTGCATTATCCTTCTTGCCCTTTTGATCCACAGGAAGACCAATTCCCATATCCCATCCTTCACCATATAGAAGAATCCTAGGATCAATATCATCCATGGCCGAACGAATGGCATTCATAGTAGCAACATCATGCAAGCCCATAAGGTCAAAACGGAAACCATCCACTCCAAATTCTTCTGCCCAATAGGTCAAAGAATCTATCATATACTTACGGTACATTTCCTTTTCACTGGCTGTTTCATTTCCACATCCTGACCCGTCTTGGAAAGACCCATTGTCATGCATACGGTAGTAATAGGCCGGCACAGACAGTTGGAAGGGAGAGCTGTAAGAAGAATAAGTATGGTTATAAACCACATCCATGATGACCCCAATTCCTGCCTCATGGTAGGCCTGAATCATTCTCTTAAGCTCTAAAATCGGTGCCACAGGATTCTTCTGATCAGCAGCAAACTGACGGTCCGGAACATTGTAATTCTCAGGATCATAGCCCCAGTTGTAGAGAAGCTTACCATCTTTATCATAGGTTTTATGGTGATCAAAGACTGGTTGCAGTTGGACATAGTTGTAACCCATGCGTTTGAGGTAATCAAAACCAGTCACATCTCCTTGGGCATTTTTAGTCCCTTTCTGACAGGCACCTAGGTATGTCCCTCTATAGGACTTCTTAACACCAGACGTCTCTGAGATTGAGAAATCACGGAGGTGCATTTCACAGATAACGGATGAGCAAGCATTTGCATTACGCCAACTCGCTTTTTGCTTCGTTACCTTTTCATACCCTCTTGGTACAAGTCGCTTAGGATTGACCACTAAACTTTTTTTATTATCTAAGCTAAGGGCGATGCTATAAGGGTCTCTCGTATCCTGATAGAAGCTTTCCTCATGATAAACACGAAACTGGTAGGCTACCCCATCCAAATCCTTTTTGACAGTGGCACTCCAAACACCGTGAGTATTCATCTCATGACGGTCCTTATTGACGCTGGCTCCTCGACTCATCTTAATGACCTTAGGATTTTTACTGCCCTTTTTAAAAAGTAAGAGCTGTACACGACGAGCTAGAGGTGACCAAAGGCGAAACTCTGTAGCCCCTTTTTCATACTTATGCCCTAACCAGCCTTGAAAAGCCCACTTTTGATCAAATTCCTGTCTACGAAGAGCCATATCAAAGGCATGCTGGTCGCGACCCTCAAAACTATGGCTAGTCAAGGCTGCCTGTTTAGAATAATAAACCGTTGGATCACCTTCAACTATCCAAATAGCATTGGGAGCATCCCCTAGGAAGCGTCGGACACGATAATCATGTGTTTGCCTCGACCAGTCTTCCGTTTTGACCAAAAGATTGACAGAATCAATAAAACGATTGGAGGGAGAAGTAACCTGACCAACAAGGCCAAAATCATCCTCACGTGAAAAATGGGCCTCTTCGCCCCAATAACCATCTAGCCACTTCCACATACTATATCGGGAATAGTCGCCATGCATACTATGAAAATGAACGGTTAATAAATTGTCCATTTTTTAACTCCTTAGTTTTTATTACTCACTCTTTCTCCTATTATAGCAGAAAATGTTCGTTTTGTAAGCGTTCTTATGGAATATTTTGCAGTTTTTTGGTCTATTTTGAACATAAAAAAAGAATGAGAAAATAAATGGCAAAACACTCATTTTTCTCATTTCTTTTATCTGTTCTAATTCCTTTCAAAACCAGGCTTGTGACTCTTTCCAGTTCATTATTCTTGAGTCATCAAAACCTTACGTGGCTTGGTACCTTCAGCTGGTCCGATAACGCCGGCTTCTTCCAATTCTTCCATCAAACGAGTGGCACGGTTGAAACCAACTGACAGACGACGTTGAATCATGGAAGCACTGGCTTTTTGTGTTTCAAGGACCAAAGCCTTAGCTTCTTCAAAGAGAGGATCTCCTTCTAAGCTACCACCATTGGCAGACGAACCTCCACCAAAATCATTCTCAGAAACTTCACCAGGGTCAAAGCTCTCATCGTAGTCAGCAGAAGCCTGATCCTTTATAAAGGTCACAATACGTTCCACGTCATCATCAGAAATGAAGGAACCTTGTAGACGAACAGGGTGGTTCTCATCAATCGGTTTGAAAAGCATATCACCACGTCCGAGTAGCTTTTCTGCCCCATTTTCATCTAAAATGGTACGACTATCTGTTCCCGAAGACACCGCAAAGGCCACACGAGATGGCACATTGGCCTTAATCAAACCAGAGATAACATCAACCGACGGACGTTGAGTGGCGAGAATCATGTGAATTCCCGCAGCACGCGCTTTTTGTCCCAAACGAATGATAGCATCTTCCACTTCCTTACTGGCTACCATCATCAAGTCAGCCAGCTCATCAACGATAACCACAATTAAAGGCAGGGGAATCTGTTTTTCTTGGGATTGGGCATTCCAATCTTCAACCTTGGCATTGTAGCCAGCAATGTTACGTACGCCAAACTTACTAAAGAGTTCGTAACGATTTTCCATCTCATCTACCACTTTTTGAAGAGCCTTGGCGGCCTTACGTGGGTTGGTCACCACAGGGATAAGGAGATGAGGAATATCATTGTAAACAGAGAGCTCAACCATCTTAGGATCGACCATGAGGAACTTAACCTGGTCAGGACGAGCCTTCATAAGAATACTAGAGATGATTCCGTTAACCGCAACCGATTTACCAGAACCTGTTGACCCAGCCACCAGCAAGTGAGGCATCCGTCCCAAATCAAAGCTACGAGCCGAGCCATCAACTGCCTTACCGAGAGGAACTTCCAAGAGCTTATTAGGATCCGTCTTGGACTGTTCCCAAAGTTCACGGAAAGAAACCGTCGCAATCTCAGAGTTAGGCACTTCAATCCCAACCAAAGATTTTCCAGGAATAGGGGCCTCAATACGGACATCTTTCGCAGCTAGAGCCAGAGCCAAGTCATCCGCTAGATTTGAAATGCGATTAACACGAACCCCGACAGCAGGCTTGACCTCGTACTTGGTCACTGATGGTCCAATTTCGGCTCGCTCAACCTTGACGTCAATATTGAAACTCTTGAAAGTATCTTCTAAGATTCGAATATTCTTACGAACGATGTTTTTCTCTTTAGATTGACTCTTAGGCTTATCAGGTGCAAAGAGATCTATCTGGGGTAATTTATACTGTAAGAGCTCCTTCGGTGTGAAATCAACCTCGACAGGCGCATCATCTCCCTCAACAACCATAGATGGCGGAAACTCCTCGGTTGGCACATCCTCTGGATAAGGTGCATAATCTTCTTGGAAATCCTCATAATCCTCTGGAGGCAGATTATCATAGTAATCCTCAGAGGCATAATCACTGATTTCAGGTTCAGGTGCAAAAATCTCAGTTTCTTGTGGTAACTCCTCTGCGGCATCATCTAAGATTTCTCCCGTCTCCTCGTCGACAGTTAAATCAGCCAGACGCTCGGCCTCGGCACGTTCTTCTGCTTCACGTTCTTTCTGAGCCTGACGTTCTGCCTTCTTCTCCTGACGTTGAGCCGTCCGTTCCAAACGCTTCTCAGCCCCTTTCTGCCAAGCTTCCTTAGCATACTCCATGATATCCAAGACATCCCAAGGGCTAAGAATGAAAGCACCCAAGAGAATGATCAATACCCCAATCATGAAGCTACCGATATTTGAAAAGAGGAAGGAAATCGGTTGGTATAGGAGAGCCCCCAACATACCACCACCCGCAAAACGAGCTACTTGCACACTGACCAGTTCCCCAAAAAGCAAGTCCTTGGTACCAGGGAAAATATCCAGACCGCTCATACGATCTAGACTAAAGAGATAGGCGTGAAACTCCAACAAGAGCCCCGCAAAGACCATCCAAAATCCTGTGACATAGTTACTGTGTTTACGTAACCATTTAAAGCCAAAGAGATAAACATAGATAGCAAAAATTAAAGGATAAGCCATACTCCCCACAAATACTCGAAAGAGATTATAGAGGGCAACCCTAAAGAAACCCAATCGACAGACTGGGAAAATTAAAACAAAGGCAAAAAAGAAGGTCCATAGCATTCGCTTAATCGCCTTCTGTCTGTCTAATTCTGCTTTTGTAAGCCGCTTCTTACTGTTCTTAGAAGTCGACCCTTTTTTCGTTTTTTTCGTTGTAGCCATAGGTGTATTATACCACGTTTTTAGACATGAAAAAAGAGAGACAAGTCTCTCCTTAGATTGAAGACAAAGTCTTTTTTTGAGACTTTCCTTCTTTTGACATCATTCTTCAATTAATGATGTTGAGTGAACCGGACGATTCTTACCGTCTGGATCAATATATTGGATAGCTTGGTTGATAGCAATAGGGGCTTCACCCATACCAACCGCAATCAAATCAATCTTACCCTCATATTCTGCCGCATCACCGATAGCATAAACACCTTCTTGTGAGGTTTCAAACTGCGCATTAACAGTAACGCTAGAGCGTTTGTAATCAACATTCCAGTTACGAAGGTTTTTATTGTTGGTTGAGAAGCCAAAGCTAACAATAAGGGCATCAAGTGGCAATTCCACAACCTCGTCCGACTTAACTTTTTGAACGGTCAAACTTTGGGCAAGACCATTTTCACCCTTAATTTCAAGTGGCACATAAGGCGTCATCACATTAACTGACGATTGATGAAGCAGTTCTACACTATGCTCATGGGCACGAAAGGCATCACGACGGTGAATCAAAGTCACGCTCTCAGCAATCCCATCCAAGTGATTAGCCCAGTCAACAGCTGAATCTCCACCACCAGCAATCACAACCTTCTTGCCGGCAAATTGGTCAAGACTATGCACATTATAAAACAAGTTATTGTCCGCATAATCTTCTTCATTGTCCACACCCAAAGGGCGGGGAGCGAAGGCACCATTCCCACAAGCAATGACGATAGCCTTAGACAAGTGTTGGCCCTTACTAGTGGCAATTGTGAAGATGCCTTCTTTCTTTTCAAAGGTTTGCACTTCTTCTTTCAAATGAATGCTGACACGATCTTCAAAACGCTTAAGTTGAGTCAAGAGATTTTCTGTCAATTCCGCACCTGTCGTTTGCGGAAAGGCTGGAATATCGTAGATCTTCTTCTCTGGATCGACAACGGCAGGTTGTC
>OGKH01000493.1_pt1 | contig 25870 bp, 38 predicted proteins | sample 1572421 | NCBI WGS metagenome assembly OGKH01 (sample SAMEA2582084, study PRJEB24529) | metagenome | biome: Human gut stool | place: China | collected 2011
CTTTACCTATCTTTTTCAAGATACTACCGATCTTGCTAAACGTTTTCCCAATCGTGCTAACAATCTTTGAAATCTCTTTACCAATGGCTTTCTCCCAGCCTAGTTGACCAGTAAAGAATTTGCCAATACCAATAAAGAAATCTTTTGTAGCTGCTAACGCCTTATTAACACCATCACGGAATGTTTTTGAGTGCTTATAGGCAGTTGCAAACGCAACACCTAACGCTACAACTGCCGTTACTACAATCCCTACCGGATTTGTTGCAAAAGCAAATTTAAGCAGTGCCAGTGCTCCTTGCAAACTCTTAATGCTAGTGATGATGTTCTTAATTGCTGTTAAGCCCGCAAGGGCCTTTTTAAAAGCATTAACAACAGTTATTGCGCCTTTAGCAGCCATTAACCCTGTAACGACTGAAGTGATTGCAAGTCCAAGTGCCTTCAACGCCTTTTGATGGCTTGCGATTCCCTTCAATGCATTGTTAAGCTGCTTAGCAAAACCTGAACTGTTTTTTAGCCCTTTGAGAGCATTTATAACATCTTGAATAGGGGCAACCATGCCTTCAAAGACTGTTTTGGCAATCTCTCCTAATGTCTCAAATGCTGGTATAAATGGCTTTAACCATTTTCCTAAGCTTTCAAAGGCTTGTTCCCCGTTCTTCCCAAAAGAACTAAAGTGTGACGAAAGCTTATTAATATTTTCACCAATACTTGAACCCGTTAATGTTTTAACCATATCGTCAAAACCGCGGATAACTGCTTCTAAGGCAATTTTAGTACGGTTTTTTAAGTTTTCCATTGCGGTGCCGATACCATTAGTGGCATTCAATGCTGTCTTATGGAATCCATCAGCACCGCCATCTAACTCAATGAAACGTTGATTCAATTGTTTCATTGAGATTTCGCCAGAATCAAGTTTGTTATACAGCTCTTGAGTCGAGCCACTCGCAATCCCGAAAGATTTTGCAACTTTTTGCAGAGATGCCGGCATAGTTTCTTCGATCGACCGCCAGCCCATCATATCAACCTTGCCGTTAGCCAACATTTGCTTGTATTGTTCTAGTCCACGAGAAGCATCAGCTGTCGACGCATTGGAAGCCAAGAATGCATCGTTTAACGCCAGAGTAGCTTTAGCTGCTTCTTTTGCATTATCTGATAATGGCATAAAGACTTGAGTAGTCTGCGCTACTTGATCAAGCGAAGTTGGCAAACCTTGAATCCCATTCGACAAAGTCTTAATTGCTGCGTTTGAGTCTTTAGCGCTAGCTCCCATTGACTGCATGACTTTAGGAAAGTTATTCAGTGTATCATAACGACTAATCGCACCTGAAAGCTGTTCAGATACAGCCGCCGATGCTTTAGCAGCTATCTGATAAATGCCTAACCCTGTCACAATATTTTTAACGCTCGATAGCATGCTTTTAGAGCTGCTATTCACGTTATATTGCGCCCGACCAAGCAATCCAATATGTTGTTCAGCGCTTGAAGTATCTGCTTCGAATTTAGTTGTATGTTCCGTCGGAACATCTTCAATCCCTTTTTTAATTCGCTTAATCGGCTCAGAAGCATTATCGTTCAGTTTTACATCTGACCGCTTTTCCTTAGGAATTTGGCTTAAGGCATGCTGAAAATCAACAATTCCCTTATCTTGAAAATAAGTTAACAGTTTGACTCGTTCTTCTTTAGGCAGAAGCTTCAGAAACTTGTCAAATTCTTCAATGCCCGCCTTATTGCCAATCGCCCGTAATTCAGTACGCGCTTCCTTTGGCAAATGGCGAACATCTTCAGAAATTTCCTTAATCTTTGCTTTGGCAGTTTCAGCATCAACACCAAATTTAATTTTATGATCGGCCTTACCAATCCCATTAAGAATGTCTTTTATCTTTTCTGAATCGCTCTGCACATTATCAGTCGCAAGATCAACTTCGATCGTAACTTTGCCGTCCGCTGCCATAACCTACCTCCTTTCTATTCGGCAAATAAAGCGTCAAGCATGGCATCAGTCCGTTGCGTTTGTGCATCTACGGAAGCACCATCTGTCAGCCGGTAATACTGCTGCTGTTCCATTAACTGAGCCAGCTCTTCGCCTTCAAGTTCGTCTGCTTTTCGTTGTCGAATGCTGACAATCTGACGAAACTGCGTTTCGGGACCCAAACCGTCAAGCAGTGCCTTAAATTTATCCCAATGAAGTTTGCCTTGTTCTTCAACTAAATCAATTCCGTATTGCTCCATAAACGAGGCGTAGATCGCCGGAGCGTCTTGCGTAAAGCTGAAATATCTAATCGGTACTTGATTACTGTCACTATTCTTGACGTCGTTCCCATACGGACTAGCGCTAACATACTCGCCAAGCAGCTTAACAACGTTCATCAAGAACTCTGGATCTTCTGGAATTGATTCATCAAAGAAAATGTGAAATGCTGCAATAATTTTTTCGGCTTCATCAAAATCAGCATCATCAAGCAGCTGATAGAACCTCAACACATTATCAAAAGTCAAATCAATTGGATATTCCCGGCCTTTGTAAGCAATTGACTGTGTCAATTCCTCTGTTAGTGAAAGCATTTAACATCACTTCTTCTTACGGCGCTGATAACGATTCAGCTTTTGATTCTCACGTTGCTTCTGCAGCTTTTCAGCTTCACCATTTACTTCGCTAAGAACATTTGCTAACTGCGTCGTTGAATTACCTACCCGCTTATAGAGTTCTTTACCTAACCCAGGTTCGTTGAACATTTCATCAAAGACATTTTCTAAAATGAAACGAACATCATTAAACGCAGTTTCCAGCTTTTGCTTAGCCTCTTCACGCGGCATCTTTGCCAAGTCTGCATTAAAAAGCTTCTCTGCTTCTGCAATTCGTTGCTGAGAGTCCACTAAGATATTAGTCAGATGCTTAGAAAGGACATCATCAAGTCTTGCAGAAACCGTCTTAAAGCCAAAATCAACTTCCAGCGTTGGTGCTTTATATTTATTAAGATCAAGAACTAATGCCATGTTATTTTCCTCCAAAACTTAACCGCCCCAACTGGTACTGTGTATTTCGCAGGCGATTTAATACATATTAATTAATGATTTTCACCAGTGGGTACAGATGATGCTGGCGTCGTCACACCAGTTGTGGCGTTGCCAGTCGATGCGGTTGCATTAAGCGTAATACCGTCAATCTTTGGTGAAATTGTATCGTTTTCATCAGCTACCGTTACCGGAATCGGCGTTCTAAGCTTATACAGTTTGCCTTGAATATTAACCGTGAATGTTAATGTTGCTCCAGCATTTGAGTTACCACCATTGGGTACCAAAGCAGAAATTGCAGCAACCCCAATCATCTGATTACCATCAGGGTCAACAATCAAGAACCGGGTTTCTAGATCCGTCCCTAGCTTGTTTTGCAAGCCGATTACATATTCTTGGGCTGGATCGTTAGCCATCTTGACCCCAGTAAAGGCAAATGAAAAACGTTTACCAACAACGTCTGTCGAGCCAAAACCCTCATCGTCAAGATACGTGTTGTTGATCGTTGTTTCATTACCAGAAAAGGTTGTCCCAGTAAAGCCTGCCCCCAAGCGGGCAAATTTAGCATTCGTCAGATCAGTTAAATCAGTACCGCCAGCCGTATCAATAAAATATTTGTACCGACTAGCAAGCACAATTCCGCTAGTTTTTACTGCCATTGCAATACTTCCTTTCTAAATTTAATTAAATGTTTCTACTTGAACCGTAAAGTCCAAAATATAATTAAGCGCATTGTTTAAATCAGCACCTGTCAGCGTTGGAAATGACGCTACTTGCGCTTGATCGAACACAAAAGAGCCATCAGCGCTTTCTAAATAAAAGTCCTCATTACCAATCAGATTAGCAATCTGCCAAAGCGTATTATTAATTAACGCTTCATCAGTACCGCGCATAACGACTTCATAAATAAATTCCACAACTTTGTTGCCTACCAAATCTTCAGAAATCACTTGCGAATTAGGCAGAACCAACAAACCGATTTCTGGATCTTCTTTTCCTGTCAAGGCTGCGGAATATACGGTTACTGGCAAATCAAGCGAGTTAATTTTTTCAACTAAGCGTTCTGTTAAATCCATCTCAGCTCTCCATCAGACTCTTTTTAGCAACATTAGCCCACTTGCGAGAGCACAAAGCCTTAGCTCTTAAATCCCAGCGTTTAGAAGCTTGCGGGTGTGGCGTACGAGTATAGTTGCGGACCGGCGATCCATTAACAATCCCGTAAAATTGAGCTCTAGCATATGGCGTCGTATACGTAATTTCAGAACCATTCGCATTAATATGTGCAGATTGGCTTAATTTGCCATTTTTAAACGGTACGAATTGGTCCATGTCTGACATCATCTGATTAGCCATGACATAACGCGCCTTATCAAGCTTTGCTTGTGAAAAACGCTTATCTAAATTTAATTTGACGTTAACTTTAACCATTAGAGCACCTCCAATTCGTAGGAATATACTTCGTTGCTGAATGGTTCGCGATTGTCAACGATCTTTGTAATCGTATAGTCGCGTCCCTCAAACAATAAATGCCAGCCTACACAATCAGGTGTTAGCTCTGGCAGCGGTTCGGCAACTTTCGCGAATAAAAAAACGACCGCGTTAGCCGTGATCGTTCGATCGTTATTTGAACCGGTATAAATCGTTTGCGGTTGAACCAATGCATGATTGATAACCTGTTGTGTTGTAGTCTGGCGACGATAGGCATCTCGCTTGCCGTTCGGAATTAGCAGTGTAATCGTATGACCACACATTTTTTTAGGAATACGAGGCAACATGACCTTCACTTCCTCTCCCGCGATATAGCAAACCCGCATATGCCAGCAAAGAATAAGCCTCATAGCATACTCCATTGACCAGTTTGTCACTAACGTGTGTTTGAGGCGTCATTGACAATCTGCCAATCGAAATTGCCTTAAAATCATCACCATTAGCATATGATGAATCGTTACCAGTTGCCGAAATATAATCGACTTGCTCGCAGATTGCAGCTTTATACGAATCTACCCGTCTTGCCGATTTATCTTCAGTAATTTCATGATCATCATAGTAATAACCCGTTAGGGCTGAAATGGCACGCTGTGCTTGACGTTCCAACTTAGCAAAATCCTCAGTGGTCACATCAGAATAACCAAGATCCTGATATTCTGCATAAGTCAATTGCGGCTGCATGTAATCACCTCTAAACCAAATTAAGCAGATCAGCCTTAGCCATATTAGCTGTATAGCTAATATGATGTGCATCTAGGTAGGCCTTGATCTGATCAACTGTTTGCGCATTGGTTGGTTTTACACTTCCATTCGGGTCAAACTCCCCACTAGATTGTGGGGTTAGGCTTTTGGGGAAGCTGCTACATAAATTGACTTCTTAGCGTTGTCAAAGACTAGAATGTCGTAATAAGACAAACCTTTAATCGTCGTCCGGTAACCAGAACGATCAGTTGAAGCGTCCAGCACGTCGACCGTGTCATACTTAACGATCGGTGCTACTGCATAGAGTGGCACCGCCATAAAGTTGACATTATCAGCAATCGTTAAGCCTTGCAGACGCGCCTTGGGAACTGTCAAGATTGGTACCCCACCGTCTAATTGACCAACACGGCGATCAATACCATTAATCTGCTGCGTGTTCGTCGAGAAGTTTTTGCTGACACCGTCAGCATTCTTCAAAGCTCGGTAGAAATTAGACGACGCAAAGATTACATAACCACCAGGAATTTCATTGTCAGTCATGTATTGTTCCAGATCATCATAAGCTGCCAATGCATTCTTGCTGTCGATAGCATCAGTAACCAGCTTCCCGCCGTTTTTAGCTGTATCATACAGCTTTTGCGCGGCAAACTTATCACGGTGTGGCACCGTGATCAAACGCTGGTGTTCACGAACGACGTTCGCTACTTGATAAGCCCCATTTTCGTCCATATCAAGGCGATCCAGGTCATAGCCAATCCAGTCTTCTTGTGTCAATTCAAACGATTCTTTTTCAACGTTAACGTTGTGCCGTGTATTGTCTCCATTACGGTGATAAACTTCTGCTTCTGCAAACCCCGACATCTTGTTAACACGGACCGTATGCACGCCGGTAAAATCAGCAGCCGTAATCGATTTCGCGCCGCCAGTCAAAGGCTGCCAAATCTTAGAATCAGCCGCGAATTCTTCATCAATCATATTTAGATCTTTTTGGTCCATTGCAATTGTCATTAATTATTCCCTCTTTCTTTATTCTGCCTTTGCAAAACGTTCAGCAATTCGAGAAGCGACATCGTCTTTAACTTGAGGAGTGTCGTCATTACCAAATTTACCGCCAATATTAATTCGACCTGGTTGCTCCGTTTGCTCAAATAAATAGCCATCAGATTGTTTCAGGGCATCAAGTTGATCAGTTAAGCCGTCAAGTGTGCCATCTTTGCCAACGCTAACTTTTTCAGTGTCCAGCAGAGAAATAACCGCTTTAACATTCTTAGCCTTTGCGTCACGCAAAGCACTTTCAATCTTGAAGCCTTTTTCTTTAGCCGCAAGATCACTTTTATACTTAGCTTCAGCTGCCTTATTGTCATCTTGAAGCTGCTTAATGGTAGCCTTTAGATCATCATTTTCACCCGCATTCTTGCGCAAATCATCTAATTGACCATCACGGTCAACCACTTGTTGTTTCAAGCTATCGCGCTCACTAGTCAAACTATTAATCTGTTCTTTAAGCGGGTTAAGTTCCTTACCATAGGCCATCATTACCGACTCGATCTGATCATCAGTTAAGCCCATTGTCTTTAAGTCTTCACGCTTCATTGCGATCTCTCCTTCACATTAGTTGTTAACGCGGATACGAGCCGCGAGAATTGATTGCATAATAAAAGAGCAGTTTAACGACATACTCAGGTCGTAGCATTAAATTCTTTATATATCACTTACCTTTTCACGAGTATAATCACGTACCAAAATCGGTATTTCCTTGCCTGCATTAGTCTCTTTAATGAATTCACGTAGTTTGGCCTGACGAGCCCGTATTAACGTTTTAGTTTGATCAATCATTTTCTTGTCGTCAAGCTTCTCTGCAGCTTTTAAACGCCGTTTGGCGTCCCTAATGGCTCGTTCTCTTGCTCGCTGTTGTTGTACCAGTTTTCCATTTTTAATCGCTTCTTTCGGATCATACTGCGGCTGATGATTTTCGTTCACGCCAGGCACATATGGAAAGAGAATATGCCGACAGTTGATGCCTTGGGTTCCTGATGGCTTGCCATAATCATGATTGTAGATTGAATCATAGCGCGGATTAAAATCAGGACTTTCTGGCGGTACCAAGTTCACCACGTGTCCTTGAATGTACGCGCATGCTGGTCTACTGTTTGGATGACTGCTCATCAGTGCTAGATGCATGTCAAAATCTTTCATACGTTGCAGACGGACCGCATTATAAGTTCGGTTTACTGTTGTATTAATTACAGTCCTAACATAGCCATCAAGACTCCAGGTATGCCCAGCTTTATCAATCAACCTAGTTGGTAAACCACGATCAACCACACGATAAATTGCTGAATTAACTGCATCTTCATGAGTTAATAATCCTGAAATCGTAGCAGCAGTCGATTCAGTCAGAATACGCCGATAAGTTTGCGTAATCGCTGAATTACCATAGTTACGTGTAATCAGTGTTTCGTTAACATTATTCTGCAAATCAGTCCATGTTTGGTCAACAATTCCTTTGATCAGCAATTTGGTTTCTTCACTGGGCGGAATTGGCGAATTGACAGCATGCTGCAACTCACCATCAATCTCTTTTTTAATCTGCAGGCCATGAAATTTTATCAAATCTTCAATCGCCGCTTGAGATAAGCCATCAGTTTTGGCCATTAGTTTGGTCGCCCGCTGATTCAAGCGACCTATTTTCTGCAATTGTTCTGCTTGCCACAACACTACATCTTCTTTATCAACGTGCTTATAATCACCCTCTTTGAGGGTGTTAATAATAACTTCAAAGATCTGTTCCTGTAGCGTTGAATAAGCGTTAATTATCTTTTGGCCACTCTGCTCAAATCGTTCTCGTGCTCCCATAATTATTCAGCCTCAACATCAGTATCACCGTTTACATCAGTCTTACTTTCATAAGTATTCGAATTAAACGAAGGCTGCTCATTCAATACTTCAGCTACCCACTGATCAGCTTCCTGCTCGCTTAAACCAAAGTTACGAATTAAATATTCTTTCTTCGGCATAACACCAGCAGAGACAAGCGCCAATTCATCAGTACGCTGCTTATCCTTATCAACAAAAACACCATCATCAAAATGGACGGACAACTTTAGATCGTCATCAGCATTAAATTTAATACGAGTTTGACCATCGCTAAAGAATTCCGGTGTACTTGCAACTTCTAAGATTGCAGTTACCAACTGATTCAAAAAGAGTTCAACCTGAGTTAGATAACTTGACCGGGTTTGATAAGTCGTACTGTTCTCGCTGACAACTTCAGTCGCCGTCTTAACGCCTTGCCCGTCAAATGAGAATGTACCAGCACTAAACCCTGTTTGTTCTTCAAATTCACGCAAGAAGTAATCAATTGCTGATTTATACTGATCTGAACGAATATCACTCGTTAGATCTGTAATTTTCAGATCGTCAGTTCCATAGAATTGCTCGTAAACGTCCATATCAGAATCAAACACTCGCGGGTGTGCCTCATCAGGCTCATCATTACCGTATGAAGCCCCTGGGCGCAGCATTTCGGCAGGCACTGCAATTCGACGCTTGCCCATTTTAACTTCATGAACGAAGGCATCATGAGTGTAATTAATTGCATCAATTACGTTGCGAGAATTATCAACAACACCGATTCCTAATGGGCTATCCAGATCACGATTATTAGCTCCTGGAGTTTTGAAGTAAGCAAACAAGGGCTTCTTAATAACGCCATTAAATTCAACCCGTTCTTCCATTTCTGGATAAAGCGTGGCCAAAGGCACTTGATCACCAATTACTTGTCTCTGTGTTGAACGGTATAGTTCGTTAGTAACGATATATTCATCCGGTCCGTTCCACTGATGAAACTCTAATAACGTGTAGTAGATAGTCTGCTTATTCTCAATTCGTGTTGATCGAGAAACAAAGGCACATTCACTAATGTTATCTGTATTGGTTCGTAGCGGATAGAATTGATCAGCGTTTGCCCAAGCGATTCTAATATTGTTCTGATCATCTACATATGGCCGAGCTGCTAAGCCACCTAAAGCAATTCCAGTTTCTAAATGCTGTTCAAATTGCAAATTAAAGTGATTGTCGTCGATTATTTGCTTAATGAATTTATCAAGCTCTGGATTCTCTAAAGAGATCTCACACTGCTCATTGAAAATAATTGAGGCCAAACGCTTTGAAGCTAATTTAGTAACGTTCAACGTACTTAATGGCCGTTGCCGTCGTTCGCCATAAGAATTTCGAAACCAGATATTCGGCAGATCATCACGATAGTATGACTTTGCTAACTGAATTCGATCATACTCACTCTGACCAATAGCCACCCGATCGTCATCAGTGATCTTAACTAAACTTTTTACCATACCGAGCTTAGCACCTCCTTTACGAAAAAGATTTTGTAATCGCGTTAAGAAGCTCATAACCTCACCTCCTACCACTTCAACCCTAACAACCGTTCATTATCCCGGACAAAATACTGCAACATATCGCAACAATGATCATCAACCTTGACGACTTTAGGATCGTCGCTTTGCAATGTATTCTCGTCCCACTGATACTTCTGATGCTCAGCAATGAAGATCTCGTTCTCTGGCCGTTTCAGATAATAAAAACGACCTTGTGCTAGTAAATCCTGCACCCGGTCGATCATATCCACTTTTTTTAGTTTTTTTACCTTATGCCAATGAATACCAAAGTCATTGTAGTATTGGTTATCTAAGGCCCCTTCGGCCGAATCAATCGTCATGTTAGTCGGCTTCTTGCCAATCCATTTTCCGACTTTATCGACAAACTGTTTTAAGTCTCTCGCTAGTTCACTAGGCGGCTTCTTATGAGTTTTACCTTGTGGACTGTAGTAATACGTGTCCAACAGGATAACATTATGCTTCTTAGTCCAGCCATAAGCGCCGCAAGTGGTTGCCGAAACTTCGTGGCCAGTGTCCACTGAATAGAAAACGTTAGTGATGTAGTCGTCGTCAGGCAACTTACCAAGCGGCTTGAACAAGTCCATGTTGTAAACGTTGGTTCCAAGTCCTACAACTTCGCCAAGATACATCCAGCGATAATAGTCATTGTCATTGCCCTTGACGGTATTAATTTCATCTAGATAATCTTGCGAAAGGATATTTGGTAACGTCACATCTAGATAGGTCGAATGATCAACATACCAGCCCGGCAATTGCTCGCGCTGAGTTACCCACTCATTAATCCAATCATAAGGATTCTTAGGCGGATTATACGAATAGTATGTCACTACGTGACAACCAGGCGGCAATGGCTTTCGTGTAAATGAAGCACGGACCATATCGACTTCTTTCCATGAATCGAACTCAGCTAATTCTTCAAACCACAGCCAACGAACATACCCCTTAGCAATAATCATGGATTTCAACTTCTGCGGATCATCAACGCCGCTAAAGTAAAACGCTGTTCCGTTACGCTTATCGACGATACGATATGGCGACTTCTTAAATTCAAACAAGCGATCAACATGCAACATATAAATTGCCCATTTAATCTGCTCATAAACCGATAATTCTAACGTATTAGCAACTTTGCGCATAACCAATACATTAGCTTGACTATCTTGTAAAAAATCCATAACCAATTGAATGCTGATCACTGATGACTTAGTCAAACCACGTCCGCCTTTTAAAACCTTATTAAGCGCAGGACTATACAACACTTCATCAAAATGAGGACAGATCATTGAATCAATATTCACGTTAAGTTGCTTCTCCATGATCTTCTTCCTCCTTACGCTTAGTCCGAATGAAGTTAATCGTTACCCCATCATCATTATCACCATTCTTTAATGCATTGACTTTTAATTCAGCCATATCAGCTTCAGCATTTGCTTTTCGTATCTTAGCCTTATCAAGTTCAGGCGTACTATTATCAGACAAGACACCAGACATTTTTAAGACTGCAGTAGCTGCTTGAAATCTAACCATTTCCGACTTTGCATCAAGCAAATCAATTAACGTTCGCAAAGCTAGGCTTTTATATTTACCTTTGATCGCCTTAACAGCATAAGCATTAAAGGCTGGTTCATACCATGGCTTCTTCCGCCAATGTGACACTGTAGTTTCATTTTTCAAACCGATCAATGGAGCAATTTCTTTATTGCTATGATTTCCCTCAAAATCAAGCATAATAAGGGTTTGCTGGTTCTTATTCAATCTTGCAAAAGGGTCATTTATTGTTCGATCTTGCTTCTTAGCCATGACATATCACCACACCTCCTCTCCAGTCATTTTTGTGTATAATAAAAAGCCCAGCCGAAGCTGCGCTTCAAGTGCAAACATATTTGAAGTAAGTGTCTGAAACAACTTATGAGCACTTTGCTGACCACTGGCAACGCATCCTACAGGACTCGAACCTGTAACATTCCGATTAACAGCCGAACGCTCTACCCATTGAGCTAAGGATGCATAGCCCGTTAGCATTGATAAGGAAAGCACCAAGCCAACAGGATAATGCAAAATTATACAGTTTGTAAAATTTATGCCATCTCTGGCAAAGAAAGGTAAGGGACTCGCACCCTTTTTTGCATGCTGTGGTGGTTGTCGGCCCATAAGTACAGCAAGCCCTCCTGGGACCTTTCTCTCGCTGTGTGGCGAGTATGCACCGTGCAGGAGTCGAACCTGCAAAACTGCTACGATCAAAACTTAATATAACTTTTGAGGTGTTTTCTAACTTGAATCAATCAAGTTATCTTGATAAATAGGCATTCGGCAGTTATCCCGATCGGCGCATCAGTGAGTTTTATATCACGATACTATTATTACACGAAACTGCTCCTAGTTACATCCTAATTTTATCCTAAAAATCGCCTAGTTTGATTTTAACTTCTGCTAAAAAAATAAAGAGGCATGGTTTCCCAGCCTCTTTATAACACTGTGCATTAGATCTGAACTAACCTACTAGTCGCAGTATACAGCTACAAAAAATATTATCCAATTGACATTCTATTGGAAACCTAACCTACTAAATTCAATTCACGAAATAGGCATGTGGAAGTTTTTTCTATGATAAACGTACCTCGCCGTGCCCTAGCGGACTTTGTCATAGATAATAAATGAACGGTCAAAACGTTATACAGTATGACTAGCAGTCATTCACTATGCAAAGTGTTAGTACCTTCTGGTACGCTTTTAATATACTTGCTTTTGTGCTGATTTGCAAACACATATCGAAATGATTTTATAAATAAAATTGTAACTGAGGAAACAATCTTTGATCCGTTCTATACAAGATGGCAGCCGCTTCCATACATTCTGCGAATTGGCAACAAGCACGTTTATCAAGCCTATGCCAAGTAGCATTGCCTGCAATCTGAAGAATGTCTCTAACGATCTTAACTGGTCTTTGCTCAATATAGCGTTTCATTAAAATTTCACGACTCACACGATCACAGCCGTGGATTGCATATTCAACCGCTTGGATAGCTCTTGAGCATTCTGTATGTTTAATAAATCGCCATTCAACCGTATTGTTTGTTCCGCTTGCTAAACCACCTAACGTATTTAATGATGGGGATTTCAATTCTCCCCAAGCTCCAGACATCCTTTTCAGCTCTTGATAATTATAACCATTGTAGCATTCTCGATCGCTAAAAAATGATTTGACTGCCTGTACTGTTGCTTCTCGGTCAATAGGGTGAAACTCGTTATTATCTATTACTTGCTGCTGTACCACAATGCCACGCTCCTCTGTTATAATTTATAAGGTTAATTTAATTCATTTGATGATCGTGCCATCGTGGTGCGACTTTTTATTTAAAATTTGCTGGTAATCTACATACCATTGTCTTCGTCAAACCATACCTTCCGTTTAGCTTTGTAACGTCCTTTAATAAAATAAGGATAGTGCCGTTGCTTGATATAATACGTTAGGTCAGATGATCGCTGAAAGCCAAGTTTTATTGACGCTTGATACTGGTCACGGTAGACCTGATAACTACAATTAATACGGTCATATACCACGATTTGTTTGAAGTCGTGTTGTTTTTTCGCGTACGTCTCCCGTAGACGAGGATTTGTATCGGTAATATACTTAACGTCCGAAAAATCCATGTTTAGATACTTAGCTGCTTCTGATGTTGTCATATAACGATTGTAGCAATCCAAAACTCGATGCATTACAGTATAATTCTGTTTCTTGCGTTGATCGCCTATCTTAATTTGAGCAAGAAATTGATTACGGACACGCATATCCGGGTCATCCGCCGGAATCCAACGCTCAAGCTGATAGTCTTTCCCATAGCGGACTTTAAATGCTTCAGGGTAGCGTTTTTCAAGGCTGTTGATTGCCTGCAACAATCTTGGTGTAATATAGCTTGTCATTTTCTTTCACCTTTTTCTCGTTACGTTTACAATGGAATATCACAGCATACGTCATACCTTATTATCATGATACACCTCCCATATATAATAAATAAGCGCAGTCAGCACTGTTATGATGACTACCGCTGAGCCATAACCGACCAGATTAAATCCGGTTGGGATACTAATAAAAATTGCCCACAATATACCGCCAAAAAACAGTGCACTGCCAATAATTGATCCTACAATGATAATAACTTCTAACACATTCATAGAATTACTCCTTGATAGATTTAAAACGATTTAATCACTACTTAATGGATACTTACACATTAGGTAATTTGATACAGTTAGGTGCCTTTATTGACGTCTTGCGAATACATAATGCCATCGCCCTCGCTGTCCTCAAAATTCGTGACATAATCAACACTGTAAAGCTTGTCAAATTGCTTAAGGCCAGTTTGTCATACCGATATTTCAGCTCGCTGTACTCTTCCTTGACTTTTTCGATAACTTGAAAATCAATATCCATACGTTCTACGCCCCCATGTCATGCATCAGACTTGCGTCTACATCGTCGTTGCTATCCCAATGCCCGGAACTTTTCATGATCCTTACGATTGCCGCCGGATCAATACGCAACATACCATCACCGCCACAGAACGGGCACTTGCGCTCGATTGCGTCCAGGTATCCAGTACCATCACACCAAGCGCAACTCTGCTCAGTGTCTAGCAGCATTTTGTCTTTCGTTACTTTCAGCACTTCATTTCCTCCTATAGCATTTTTGATCGTACGTCCGTTAAGCCGTTGAAGTTCAAGGTATGTTCCCCGTTAGTAGGAATCAGCCGGCTAATCAGTTTAACGTTGTACATTGCCCGCAATTCCTCAACGGTATTGTTGGTCGTGATAATCGTGTATTTCTTGCCAAACCGCGCATTATTGATGTCATACATCAGCTCCTGCATAGTCTTGTGCACCGGTCGAATCGTGCCTTTCATACCACCCTCAGTGCCAAAGTCATCAAGTACCAACACATCAGCCGTTTTAGCGAATTTGACCACCTGTTGCAGTCGATTGCGCGCTTGACCGTCGCCATCCATTGAGTGATAGACAAGCTCGAGCATTTCATCAGTCGCCAGGAAAAGCACATCAACATAGCGCTTATATTTTTCAGCACCGTCTGGGTGCTTAATGTAACCCCACCGGTAACCGTGATGCCTAACATAATCAATCATGGCGATTGCTAAGCTTGTTTTACCCGTTCCTGGTGAGCCTTCAAACATGACGTTGAACGGCTTGTCATCAGGCGTCAGCATTTGCTGGGCCAGCTGTTGAGCTTTTTGCTTTAGCTGTTCGGCATTCTGCTTACTGATTTGCTTTGACGAGTCCCAACTGCTAAAATTAAAGGCGATCGGAGTTCGACCTGACCAAAGACTTTGCTTATAGACATGGTCGAATTTCTGACGCTTAAGCCGTTGATTCCACTCGCCAACGTGCTTATCATTATTGGCCTTCATATAGGCCTTAACTTCATCTTTATTATCAAGGTCAACCGGCAACGGCTGGCCTTTTTCTTGTGCAATTCTTTTAAGGTTCGCTGAGATGGACGCTGCCATTTCAGCTACGCTATGCATCGCCATAGCTCCTGCTCCTTTCTACAGTCGATCAAGTGCATCACTAATTGGAATTGCCTTTCCTGCCAGATAATCAAGCCGATATCGTGTATTGCCTTCTTGATCGATAGGCTGAACATAGTAAGCCTTCTGTTGCGGGCTAAGGTTCTTAATCCCTTTAACAGCTACATTAATTTCATTTTGAGTCCATTTACCATCAACCAGCCTCTGCGCAAACCCGCCATCACCTTGTGGCTGTTGCAGTGGCTGATATCCTTGGCTGTTAGCAGTCGAATAGTCATCATCAAAGCGACCATTGAACCACGTTGAGCCGTTCATTGGATGCAGCCATTGATTAGCCGTCAGGTAGTCTTTATATTCGTTCAGCTTACGCAGCAGATAATCATCAGTATTGTCTTTGGACTTCTTCCGCCAAGCTTTATAGTGCCGAAAGGCATCTTTCTTTCCCTGCTTCTTTGGATAGAGATTCCAAAGTTTGTTGAAGGACTCAGACAAATCAGCGTCAGCTGAGACGGCGTTAGCCTGTTTGTTTGTAGTACTCTCTGAAGTAATCTCTGTGTAGTCTATGGTATTGGTTGTACAGGTTCTGTTCATTCCATTGACCAGATTCTGATCACTCGTTGTACAGGTTCTGTACAATCGTTGTTCAAAATCCGACAACGTAGAATAATCAATCGTGTACCATTTGGTTTTATCGAAGCCAGCTTTGTTGTAGTTTCCAGTGATAAGCAGCCCTTTTTTCTCTAGATTATTGAAGTATCTAGTTAGCGTGGTCCTTGATTTAATCCAAGGAAACTGCTGCATCCAGTTTTCCATTGAGTTGTAGACCCAATATCGGCCTTCACGATAGTTTTGCTTTTTTTCGATCCAGTAGTGGATCTGCTGCAAGATCACTGCTTCATCTAGGCTATTTAGCATTGCAGCCAAACTTGGCAAGACAATTAGTGGTCTTTCATTCAGCAGAAGGTTGCTCATTTCTCTGCTCCTTTCTAGCGGGCATCCCACCCACTCGGTGTTCTACGTTCACTGACGGCTGATGATTAGTTAAAATGGCAGTTCATCTGCATTTGGTGCTTGTAGCTGTTGTGCCTGACCATTAGTAGGCATAGCCGCGTTGAAACTTGCTTGGCTATTAAATCCGCTATTTTGAGCCTGTGGGGCTTGCTGGCGATATCCGGCTGGATTGATTACGGTTGTTACCAAAGTTGCTCTGGCGCTCATTTTGGCTAGATTCTGGGCGAGTCTTGCCGTTTGGCTGACTGCCTTCTTGCAGTAGCTTGTGGTAGCTCTTGACACGCAGATACCAGTTGCCATTTTGCGATTGCTCCCAGTCAACGCTCACCGCAAGCTTACGGCCATTCATGACACTGGCTACCTGTGGCAGATTTTCGACCGCCTTACCGCTAGGGATACCAGATGCAATCATGATCGTGTTGAACCGGCGTACGGATAAGTCGAAGTGATCTTCATCGTCATTCCAGACAGCATAGTCATACCGGATTGGAGCACCTGCGTATTGTCCGTCCAGTACTTCATAGTTAAATTCGATCATCGGATTGCCGCTCTTGCTGTTTTTGGCCACTGCGCTAGTGACTCGCACGTTGTATGTGCCAGCTTCCTTAAGGCTCTTGCCAAATACGTTGTTTTCGTCAGTCGTGAATAGCATTATTGGTCCTCTTCTTTCTTAATTAGTTCACTTGCTTTGATTAACTTGCGATTATCGATTCTGTTCTTGGCATGGTTACCTTGCTCAGGGTCTAAATCGATGAGCCGTTCGCCATCTTTGATGTAGATCCGTCCAACCAGGTCAAACATTGACGTGAAGGCATTAAACGTCTTCTCGTTCATATCAGCCGCAAACCGTCCCTGCATCTTGTCTGGCCCGTTGTCAATCTGGTGTGCTGTTGCGTAAACAGTCACACCAGAATCGCGTAGATACGTACCCAACTGCCGGAACCATAGCTGCAACTTCTGGTAGTTCTGCCGGTTGTCCTTAGATGCTCCGTCAATGTTTTCCAACACCATATTCTGCAGTGCCGTCACGTTGTCTAAACAGATTGCCTGATAGCGTCCGGAGCCAATCGCCCGGCTAAGCAGGTCGCCTAATTCTTGTTGCATGACCGGCATATCACGTTCTTCTAGTTTGAAGACATCAATCGACTCATCACCAATCAGCACGTTGGTTGACAGGTCGAAACTGAATAGCAGCTTCTTACCTTCAAAGTCCTTAAAAAGACTAGTCTTGCCTGTTCCGCCATCACCGTAGATGAAGTACATATGCGGCGTTGGCGGAATCTTTCCGCTTTCGTAGAATTTCATCGCTAATCATCTTCCTTTGTCTTGATAATGACTTTGATTTCATCATGAGCGGTGACTGGGACAATCTCACCATCTTCATTGACGCAACGGCCATCGTCCATAACGGTCAGCGTCTTCTTGTATGCGGACCAGTCAAGCTTCTTAGTCGTTTTAACGAATTTAGGATCTACCAGATTAACCAAACGTTTGTCATCATGATCAAACTTGGTGTTCTTGCGCTTTGAAACACTGCCATTACGGCTCTTAAAGCGGTAATGTGGGTTTTCTTCGTACCGTCGCATGTAATAGTCACTGATTAAAGCCTCTACATCAGCGATTTCTACGCTACGCCGATCAGTTCCTGGCTGATACCAAGCAGCTGTATCCGCAAGCTCACGTTCACGTTGCTCATCAGCCTGCTTCTGCTCCTCCTTCAGCTTGCGGAGCCGATATAACTTCTTGTGCAGCTCGTCCTCGCTTTGAATGCGACCATCAAACTTTTGTTGTTCTTGTGCTTCTTCAGTCATGGTTTAGCCCTCCTAATTTCGTTAGCTACTAATAATCGTTGGTAAAAGATAGCGTGGTTTAAGTTGCAACAAGCCTCGCCATGTGGCAGATAGATAGGCTTGATGCATGGCTTGCCACACCATTTGCAGTGTGTTACTTCGGCCATGAGTCAAACCCGATTCCCGGCTCGAAAATGAGATCTGGATTGCTATTACGCATCTTGCGCAAATCCTCCTCGTTAAAGAGCCAATTAGCGATGTCAGGATTATCAACCATTACACCAATAGGTAAAATGGCTAATAATGTTTCCAATTGCTTGTCATTCATATATAATTACCTCTGTAAATTGTTTTGATTTCTGCGTTACTGGTGGCGGCCAGTAACGTTTTTTTGTTGCAACAAAGCCATCGTTTCTTGGCCGAACAGCTTGACTGCCAGCTGCGACCGGATGAACGGCTTCCACAGTGCTTCAGTGAGTACTAAAGCCGTTAAGCCAAAGGCGGTCGTAGTGAAGCCGTCTACCCAGCTCCAGACAGCCAGGTAGGCAAGCACGATCCAGTTAATTCGGGTAACGTTGTTCATATCGTTTCACCTCATTCTCTAGTTTCGTAATGCGATTAGCTAAGATGCTGTGATCTACTAGCAGCAATGCCACCAACAAGATCCCAAAAACAGGTCCAAATAAGTCCATGTTGTTCCTCCTAATACTTTTGATATGTGACTAAGCGAGGGTCTTGCTTCTTATCGTGTTTCTTCTTTGCCAACCAGGTCATAAAGCGTTGATACTCTTGAATATCAACGCGACCATCTGGCAGGAAAACACGCCATCCGTCTGGATAGTCAGTTGCTTCCCGCCGCCTTCGCTGATATGTTGACTCAGACATTGGCTGACCATTGCTGTCATGCCATTCAGACATGAACTCTGCTTTGTTCAGCTGATACCGATACGGGCTCATTCCTACATCTCCTTTCTGCTACAATTGATTCATCTCCTTAAGCAGATTTGATAGTCATTACCATCAATATTTACGAAAAGGTTTCTCAAGGGATGCCCCATCTCTTCTGAAAGCCTTTTTCTTTCTTCATTAGAAATGGTGGGTGCTATACCATAGTTTCCATAAGTGGTTGCTAGTAGTTGCCTATAGCCGCCTTCTACGGTGTAATAGATGGCTCGCATGATCCGCTACCTCCTACAGTCCTAAGTCGTCGTCTTCACGTTCAATAAGCGGTAAGATGCCGTTCGCCTTGAGCAATTCGTACAAGAACAAGCGACCCTTTTGCGTCCAAGTCGTGTTGATCTTTGTGTGTACGCGTCCGTCATGGCCTGTGATTGGAATGGTCCGACTAGCGATGTAGCCCTTGCCTTGATACTTGGCATATAAGATCCATTGATTGTTGACCTTACGCTGTACGCCAAGCTCTTTCAGCAATTTGTTGAAGCTCACGGCACTCATGCCATAGTCCTGAGCTACCTGTGTAGTCGTGATGTCGTCCTTGCTGTCAATAATCACATCAACGTAATTAGCCTTCTTATTAGCTACTTCCAATTCGGCGGACAGAGCTTCGATTTCTCTGTCTTTATCGATCAGGCGTTGGCCGGCTTGCATCAATAGCTTGCCCAGCGCTTCTTTACTGTGAGTAATGTCGTATGCTGTCTTATCTGTCAGATATGCTCCGTGCTTGCGGATCGATGGAAGGACTTCGGAAGCAACCCAGTCCGTGAACTTCTCAGCATTTTTTGCATGTGATTTGAATGCTAGTTTGTACAAACCAGCTTCACTAATCACAGTTACTCTTTGCTTTCCACCAGGGGTCGGTAAAACACCGACCCCTTTAAATTTATCTGGGATATTTTCGCGAATGGCATCTGCAGTGCGTTTGTATCCTAAAATCTCAGCCACATCTTTGCCAACGAAATATGGTTGTCCGTTAATGGCTAAAGTTCGAACCTTCTGCTTGTCAAAATTGAATGATTGAATCTCGTTTTGCATTTCGTTTTTCTCCTTTCATTAGAAAGTTATTTTTCGCTAAAAGCGTTATCTGGACCAAAAAAAATATAGTCCAGCGGGATGCCGTACAGGCTGGCAATTCGCTGCATGTCTTTAAAAGTTAGCATGCTTGAATCGTTTTCCCATTTGCGTAGTGTTGGTTCTGAAATTCCTAGCGCTTTAGCTGCATCAGCTTGCGACATATTGGCACGAATCCGCAAATCACGGATTGTATGTTTCACCTCATGTGGAACATAAGTTAACACTTGAGGACACCTCCTTTCTTTTCAACAGTTTATATCTTATCACGCTTTTAGCGAAATGGAAACATTTTTTGCAAAAAGCAAAAGTTTTTTTCGTTTTTAGTGTATAATAGAGTCACGCAAAAGGAGTGAAATATATATGGAAGATATTACGAAAATCTTTGCATCAAATTTAAATGCATTGATGAAAGCTAATGGCGAAAACCTATCGCAGTTATCGGATAGAATCGGTGTGGCATACTCAACCGTATCTGACTGGCAGCATGGCAAAAAGATGCCACGTTCTGGATCACTTCAAAAGTTAGCAGAACATTACCATGTTTCAATTTCTTATCTAACTAGCGAACACAATGAAAGCAAAATCAACTATGCGGCAAACTCAATTGCTGCCCACATTGATGACGACACACCAGAATCCGAGCGCCAACAAATTATTAATTTCATTGAAAATCTTAAGAAGGCACGTAAACAGTAAGTAGGCGAGCATATGGATAAGTTTGAAGAATTGGCAAGCAGTCGTCCTACGATTCACATTATCTTTATCCACAATGAAATTTCCGACCATTTCGGCGGACTATTGCTTGATGGTGACATCTATATTAACGATCATCTTGGGCCTCGTGAAAAATATCAGGTACTGCATGAAGAACTAGCTCATTATGACTACACAGTTGGTGATATTTCTCATTATTCAAATTGCAATGACTGTAAGCAAGAGAAATTAGCACGATCAGTAGCAATGATGCGAGCAGTAACACTTGATGGGCTAATCTATTGTTATGAGCACAACCTATGGACGTCTGAAGACATAGCAGATTATTTTGGCGTAACGGAAGAATATCTATATCAAGCAATTATTAATTATCGTACTAAGTACGGCCAGTTGTTTAAACATCATGATTATTGGTTTGATTTACGTCAAACTTTAAGCATATCGAAGGAAGGATTTAAAAATGGCTAAAAAAATATGTCCTATTTGTGGTGGAAAACTTGGCCTTTATCGATTAAGGCTCAAAGATGGTGCTATTTGCCAAAAATGTTTAATTAAATACAAGTTCGGCAACATTATTGGCGTGCGCCCATCTGTAGTTAATTGGGCATCATCTCACACAATTGCAGATGTTCAGCAAATGGTTAATGATGGTAAAGATTTTTCCCAAATGAATCCTGTCTCAGGAACACCGTCAGAAGAATATCAACAAAAAATGGATGTAATCCATTCCCAGATGGATGAAGCTGGTGTCTCCGATCTTTTTGGAACTAAAAAAGAAATTAAAGAGCTGCCCAATATTTTGGACCTTGAACACGGAGAAAAAATTATCTACTTGGCTAGTGGAATGGATTCTGATGGCAATACCGTTTTGATTGTTTGTACAAATACACGCGTTATCACTATTGACAAAGGACTGCTTTATGGCGTCAAAACAAATGTTATTCCACTAGACATGGTAAACGGCGTTACTTATTCAAACGGATTAGAGTTAGGGAAAATTGCAATTACAAATGGCGCTCTCGTTATTGGTTATTCGAACATCTACAATGATGCGGCTAAAAAATTAGCCGAAGCCATTAAAAACCAGGCTTATATTTTTAAGAACAAATCAATTGAAAAAGATAAGCCTAACAATGACTTTGCAGATCAAATTCGAAGTTTAAAGTCATTGTTAGATGATGGAATTATTACCCAAGAAGAATTTGATGCAAAGAAAAAACAGATCTTAGGTATTTAAAGGAATTAAAAAAAAGCCCTCTCCGAAGAAAGGACGTGATGAATATGAACTTAGAATTTATAAATACCATTCTAGGAATCATTGCTTCAATATCAAGTATATATGCTGCAACAACTTGTTTTAATCTAAAGAAAACAATAAATAAAAATTATTCAAACAGTGGAAACAAAACGTCACAAAATGCTAAAACAAAATCTGGAAATATTCAACAAAATCACTATTGAGGCGGTCATTTAATATGAATATGTCAACTCAAGCAGCTAAAACAAAATCTGGAAATATTCAACAAACAATAATTCTTAATTTGAATGATCATCAATTGTCAAAAACGATAATCTATGACCTTCTAAAAAAAATTGAGTCTGCCGACATATCGCTAAATACTTCTTACAGTCTTGAGCTTCCATCTCCCGTTTCTAAAAAATTAATTTACAATAATGCTATGAGTTATAAAATGATTTTTAATGACTATTCAAGTATGCTAAATGATTTTTCACAAGTAATTGAAGGATTTGAGAATAGTGAAACTATAGTTCTAAAAGTTAACCATATTTTTCTAAGAAATGCAGATTATACTTCTAAAGGTACGATAAAGGTTTCTTTAGATGGTGATAAGCAACTTGATAAAGTAAAAGAAGAATTGGCATCTATAATTAAATCCGATTATAGATGCCAAGAAAATTATTATGATGAACAAATTGAAGCATTTATCTACACGTTAATGCTTTATTGTGTTGAAAAGTGTAAAATTCTAATTAATCCTAATGAAATGAGCAATCAAAATGATTTTACTGGATAAAAACAACAAGCCTCAAAATACAGTTTACTATTTAGCAGCTATTTCCTATGGCTATTTGAGGCAAAATGGTAATATCAGTCTAACTGCCCTATATAAGGCACTATCTTCAAAAAAAATTAATAGCAAAATTGATTTTAATTTTTTTATTTTAGGAATCGATTTCTTATTCCTGCTAGACAAAATTAATATAGACAAAAGAGGTGATTTGTATGTATCTAAAGGAACTTCGCATAACTGATAACAGTCAAGATACTGTAAAAGTAATTCGCAAAATTAGTTTCCATATAGGAACTAATTTCATTGTTGATACAAGTGAATCAAAAAAGCATAATAAAGTTGGTAAAACTACACTTCTTAAGTTAATTGATCTTATTTTTGGTGCTAAAGATAAAAAATATATCTACACTGACTCGGAAACAAATAGTACAAATACGAAGTTATACACGTTCATAACCAAGAATAAAGTTGCTGTTGAAGCCTTCGTTGTTCCTTCATTAAAAAGCCCTAATAAAGAAAAGTCATACCATCTAAAAGTAGACTTATTTAATCACGGCAGTCATTACATCAACAATGAAAAATTTAACTCTGTTGATTACAGAACTCAATTAAACAAAATTTTCTTTAATAATAATAAAAACATTCCTAGTTTTAGATGCCTTATCAACTCTTTTATTAGAGTGTCATTAAAAAAAGACTATAACGAATTTTTAAAAAATTTATCACGTGCTAGTACGCAAGTATATCGAGAAACATATAATTATTTATTTGAAATATCTGATCCTCAAAAAAATAGTGATTTAGATGATCTTAACAAAAAGTTTAAAGAATTAACTACAAGCTTTAAAAAATTTAAAGATATAAATAATTTTCTTAGCATTGAAGAAACAAATCAATTAATTAACCAGCTTAAAAACAATAAAATTGAAATTGAACAAAAACTAGCCGATATTATTAACAAAAATGAATTTGAGGCTAACAGAGATAAATTCAACAAAGTCCGAAATGAATATACCAAACTTTCAATACAAGTCGAAGATCTAAATTACAATATTCAGCAAAATAAAAATCTGATAGATATAGAAAATAAAATTTCAACTTCTCAAATAGATGACGCACTTTCAAAAGAATTTTTTAAAGAAATTAACTCCATTGTGCCCGAATTAAACAAAACGTTTAACCAAATGGTCGCTTTTAATAAAAAACTTAGAGAAAATAAAATTTTATATTACAATGAGGTCAATAATTCACTAAAAAAAAGACGTAATGACCTTTTAAAACAAAAAGAAGAATTACTGAAAAATAATCATCAGTTTCTTTCATTAATTCAAGACAATAAAATTAGTGATTATGAAAATCTAACTACTGAACTATCTAAAATTAATGCTCTTATTACTGAACATGCTACCAAAATAACAACTGTTAAAAAATTTAAAGAAAAAATTGACTTTACTCAAAAGAAAATAATTAAAATAAAAAAGGATTTGGAAAATGATTCTAGCCAGTATCAAATAAGAATGGATTTATTTAATAAGTTTTTTAAGAAATTTTCTGCAGAAATTAGTGGTGAGCAGGCAATATTAACGTATAATACTAATCCTGATAAATTTCCATTGTCTTTACAAAATATTGACGGAACAAGTACTGGAACTAGAAAGTCTCTAATTGCAGCTTATGATTTAGCATACCAACATTTTGCAAAAGAAATTAAAAAGCCTATCCCAAATATAATTGCACATGATGTATTAGAAAACATTGAGGGAAATAGTCTCCAATCAATAATCAGAATTGCTAATAACTCAGATACTCAATATATTGTTGCAGTCCTTAAGGAAAAGCTTGATTCTTCCAAAATTCCTCGAAATGAGCAAGAAAAACTCACAGTCATTACCCTTTCAGATGAAAAAAAACTATTTAAAGTATAAAAGCCCGGCACAGCGCCGAGCTTAATTTTTGCACATCAATCGAACATATGTTTATTAGCAAAGGAAGGATATTATGTATGTTGTCAAGCGAGGAAAAAAATATAGATTTACAGAAACCTACCGCGACCCATTAACCAATAAACGTCGACTAGTTTCGGTCTCATTAGATAGAAATACTCTCCAATCCAAGAATAGAGCTCGAATGATCTTACAGGCTAAGATTGCCAAGATAATGAGCCAGGTTAATCATATTGAAACGATTCATGGGATTACCTTGCAAAAACTAGTTGATGACTATTTAACCAATTACAAGCCCCGTGTCCGCCGTTCCACCTACGCAAATGCCGAGATGATGTGCAGATCGCTAGTCAAATCATTAGATAAGGACGCGCTGATTGAAAAAATCACCCCGCTAATCTTAACGCGGACCATTGAAGACATGATCTATGGACCACGACACATCTCAAATGCTTATGCTTCTAAATTTAGAATCTTTTTGCATCAGCTATTTGCTTTTGCGGTCAAGGAATCATATCTAAGCGACAATCCTGCAGAAAAACTGGAAATCGCCTATCGTCCGAGTGAAGGTGGCAGCTCAACTCGCAACAAGTTTTTGGAAACTGACGAACTTAACAAGCTACTTGAATATGCGTATGACCACAATCATAACTATGCCACGCTTTGCGAATGGCTATATCAGACCGGAATGCGCTGTGGCGAAGCTCTAGCGCTCGATGTTAAGGATATTGAGAACACGAGTGATGGCTGGGTAGCACATGTCAACGGGACAATGGAATACACCAAACTTAAAATGAACGAATGGCATAAAACCGATCAAACAAAAACGCCCGCCGGAATGCGCGATGTTGCACTCTCCAGGCGGGCAGTCGAAATATATCGTGATCGGTACGCCTATGCTGATGGGCATGGCTATTTGTTCACTACTAAGCATCATACACCAATTCAAATATCAGCGTTCAATACTTTCTTGCGTAATACAGCTAAAAAGCTAAAAATTGACAAACCGGTCAGCTCTCACATCTTTCGCCACACGCACATCTCTAAGCTGGCTGAGCTAGGCGTACCGATGTATGTCATCAAGCAACGGGTTGGTCACTCTAACAGCCGGGTTACTCAAGAAATCTACACTCATGTTACTCACGAAGCACTTGTGAAAAATCGTGATCAATTGGAAAATTTATAGCA
>OGKH01000510.1_pt1 | contig 24822 bp, 20 predicted proteins | sample 1572421 | NCBI WGS metagenome assembly OGKH01 (sample SAMEA2582084, study PRJEB24529) | metagenome | biome: Human gut stool | place: China | collected 2011
CGGTCCAAGAATTCACGCTGTCGGGCGGGAGAAGCGATACGCAACTGGTCCGCCTGCCCATGGATGGTCACCAATTCGGACGCGACCGAGTCAAGCACGGACCTTGGTACGCTCCGGCCCGACAGCATGCTGCGGGAGCGTCCGGAAGCCGGCACCTTGCGTGACAGGAACAGTTCACCGTCTTCCGGTTCGAATCCGGCCTCGCGAGCGGCGGCCACGGCCGCAACCGACGCGCCGACCTCGAACACGCCCTGCGCCCATGCCTCCTCGGCACCCACCGACACACGGCCTCCATCGGAAGGGCCGCCGGAAATCAGGCGAATCGCACTGAGCAGCATGGATTTGCCGGCTCCCGTCTCACCGGTCATGGCCGTCATGCCGCCGGCCGGGGCGATCAATGCGGAACGGATAGGGCCAAGGTTGCGAATCTCAAGTTCTTCAAGCATGATCCGGTCTCACTCGCCGCCCGTCATATCCGCCATACCGTCAGCATGCTCCGTGCAGGCCGAGCCTTTCGGGAATACATGTCCATGATGAACGTCGCCGGTCTTACGGGCCTGTTCACGCCAGCCGACCACCGGCAGATCGAATTTCGTGACCAGACGGTTGGTAAAAGGCACTCCGGAAAGCCGGGCCAGCCTTAGCGTGCCCTTCGATTCACGCACTTCGATTCGGGTGCCCTTCGGCAGGGCCCGCTGCCGACGGCCGTCACAGCAGATCCAACCGTCCGACATGGAGTCGTCGAGAATGTCAATGGCGAACGTGGAGCCCGAACCGATGATCAAGGGTCTGGCGAACAACGCGTGGGCCGCCAGCGGAATCAACTGCAGTGCCTTGACGTTCGGCCACATCACCGGCCCGCCCGCCGAAAACGCGTAGGCGGTCGACCCCGTCGGTGTGGACACGATCACGCCATCACAGCCGAAAGAGCTCATCTCCACGCCATCCACCCGAATCGACAGCTCCACCATTTTGCCGCGATCGGCACGTTCCAGCGTAATGTCATTCAGCGCCCAGTCCTCGATGGGCGCATCCGACCCCGGCAGCCACACGTCGGCATGCGCGATCATGCGCTCGTCGATGGAATAATCATGATCGGCGATTCTGCGGATCGCCTCACTCATCTGGAAGCTCTCGAATTCCGCGAGAAAACCGACATGTCCCAGATTGACGCCGAGAATCGGCACATCGGTGCAGTGCACCAGTTCGGCCGCACGCAAAATCGTGCCATCGCCACCCAGCACCACCACGATCTCCGTATCATCGGGCACTGCGGGAGGTTGACTACCGAAATCAGGCGCTTCCACGTTGTCGATGATCGACACCCGAAAACCGGCCCGTGCAAGCTGCTCCACCGCCTCCTGCACCACCGTGCCGCTTTCGCGCAGACGACTATGCGTCACCACCACCGCATGCCGGGCATCGACCATCACAGACCCTTTCGACCAGAAGACGTCACCGACTCCAATACTAATCGAACAAATGAACGAAAACGAACGATCCGTGCCTGAAATTCGTGCGAGACCGGTCAGCGGGTCGCCCATTCGTCGCACATATGCCTACAATAGCTGATGAAAAGACGATTCCATATACATGCCGAAGGAGAGAGGAATACATGTCGAACCTCGTCTTTGACGAGTCCTCCTCCAACCGTGAGGCCTCGCATGGCTACGCCTGGTGGTTCTCGGGAGACACCTTCGAGAAAGCCATGGCAGAAGACCGCAAGCCCCGCAAACGCAGTCTCATGCACCGGCTGACCGCGCTTCCGGGACGGTTGACCATCATCTACTTCCTGCTACTGGTGGCAATCTCCACCAGTCTGCTCCTGACTCCGATCTCCACGCCACGGGGCGATACCACCGACTTCACCACCGCATTTTTCACCGCCGTTTCCGCAATCTCCACCTGCGGCATCTCCATCGTCAACTCCACTACGCATTGGACCACCTTCGGCCAGGCGGTGCTGATCTTCTCGGTGCAGATGGGCGGCCTGGGCGTCATGACCTTCGCCTCGCTCATCGCACTGGCGGTGAACCATCATCTCAAGGCTACGCAACGACTGCTCACCGCCAACGAACTCGGCACCACGAAACTCGGCGAAATCAAGGGCGTACTCACCGTGGTCATCACCACCGCATTCGTCATCGAAGGCATCACGTTCATCGCACTGTTCCCCGGCTTGTACAAAATCAACCATGGCAATGTCCGTCACACATTGTGGGAATCGCTGTTCTTCGCCGTCATGGCATATAACAACGCCGGTTTCACGCCGGACGGCGCCGGTCTGCATGTCAACAACTGGGCCGTGGGACTGCCGATTCTCGCCAGCGCATTCTGCGGTACGCTCGGCTTCCCCGTCTTGCTCAATCTCATGCGTTCCTGGCGCATGCACAGGCCACCCAAGCGCTGGAGCCTGCACACCAAGCTCACCCTGATCACCACCTTCTGCATCGTAACCGCCTCACTCACCTGGTTCCTCATCGTGGAATGGAACAACAAGTCGCTGTTCCCCGGCAACAGTGTGGAACCCCGCTTGTGGCATGCCATGGTGGCGGCCGTCATGCCGCGAAGCTCCGGCTTCGACCTGTCGTGGATGCCACAAGTGAGCGATGCCACGGAAGTGTTCCTGAGCATCGTCATGTTCATCGGAGGTGGCAGTACCTCCACCGCAGGCGGCATCCGCGTAACCACCCTTGCCGTGATTCTGCTGGTATGCCGTGCCGCATTCACCGGCCGAAGGGAAATCAACGCCTTCCACCGCCGTATCCATACCCAGGCCGTCATGACCGCGGTCAGCGTCAGTACCGCCTGCCTCACCTTGGTGACCGTGGTATCGATGACGCTGATGATCATTACCGACTGCTCGCTATGCGACGCGTTATTCGACACATGCTCCGCTTTCGGTCTCGGCGGGTATTCCGTAGGCGTGGCCGATGCCGGCAATCCGGCGGCACTCTATGTGCTCGCCGCCACCATGTTCATCGGCAGACTCGGTCCGATGACCATCGCCTATGCCGTGTCGCGTCCACGCAATTTGGAGGCGGTACGCTACCCCACCGAGCAGATAGTGGTCGGCTGACGCAGACCATCCATATACTTGGACTTCGCAGAACACACAGTGGAAAGGGACACACGAAGAATCATGGCGAACAGCACCAGAAGCGTACTCGTGGTCGGATTGGGCCGTTTCGGCAGCTCCGTGGCCACCACGCTGGACATGATGGGTCAGGATGTGCTTGCCGTCGACAAGGATGGCGAACTGGTGAACCGCTGGTCATCGCAGATTCCCACCGTGCAGGCCGATATGACCGATGTGATGGCGTTGGAACAGATCAACGCCTCAGATTTCGACACGGCAGTCGGGGCCATCGGCGATAGCGTTGAGGCTTCCGTCATCACCGCCGGAAACCTGCTGGATGCCGGCATCTCCGATATCTGGGCGAAGTCCGTGTCGAAGGAGCATGCGCGTATTCTGCAGCGCATCGGCGCACGGCATATCATCAATGCGGAAACCGATGCCGGCAAGCGTGTCGGACATCTGGTCTCCGGCAATTATCTGGATTACATCGAGTTGGAAGGCGCCTACAACGTCGTCAAGATCCATACTCCCCCGCACGTGGTCGGCTATACCATCGGGGACGCACGCGTGCATGAACGTTTCGGCATCACCGTGGTCGGCATCAAATCGCCAGGCAAGGAATTCGAATACGGCTCGAAGGAACTGATCATGCATCGTAACGACGAGCTCATCATCATGGGCAAGCAGGATCAGATTGACCGATTCGCTCGCGGATAGTCTATGCCCGACTTATTTCACGGCATATAGCAGGTATTCGACGTTGCCGTGCATACCTTCGATCGGCGAAAGTCCGGTCGCGCGCACGTCAAGTCCGTTGGATTTCGCACAGGCAATGACATTTCGCAGCGCCTGTTCGCGTAGTTCTTCACTTTCGACGATGCCGTTCTTGCCGAGATTGCCTTTGCCGACCTCGAATTGCGGTTTGACGAGCAGTACGATCTGCGCATCATCGGCCGCGATTCGTGCAATCACCGGAATGACATAGGTCAGTGAGATGAAGGATACGTCGGAAACGATCATTTCCGGACGAAACGGCAGATCACCGACTTCGACGTCCCGTATGTTGACGCCGCTCATTTCGATGATTCGGCCGTCGTTCGCGATTTTCGGATCAAGTTGCCCATGCCCGACATCCAATGCGATGACCTGTGCCGCACCATGACGGAGCAGCACGTCGCAGAATCCTCCGGTAGAGGCGCCGATATCAAGGCAACGCAAGCCTTTGGGAGGACGCAGCCCATCCTTGAAAAACAGATCGAAAGCGCCTACCAGCTTGTAGGCGCCACGCGAAACGTAGTCATCTCCCCTATCGGCGGCAATCACATCGTCGTCCGAGACCTTTGCCGATGCCTTGGAAACGACAACGCCGTTCACACTGACCTTGCCCTGGACGATCAGACGCTGAGCTTTCGACCTGCTGTCGGAGAGCCCTCGGTCCAGCAGGGCAAGGTCAAGGCGGACGGCATGTTGCGAATCGTTATGCTGCACTTGCTGCCAATCGTCAGTCGATGTGAAATTCCGGTACGGTGACGGCATTCAAGTCACGGCCGTTGTCGGCAGCTTCCCACATGGCGTTGCAGGCTGCACGAAGGCCGTCCACACTGGTGGCATCGTCGACTTCGAGTGCATTGCCGGCACATCCGGCCCGTACGCCACCACAAACCCAGGTACCGTCGGCGTTACGTTCCACAGCGGGCGCCGGCTCATTCAGTCCACGCAGGTCCTTGGCGATGAACGTCGGGCGCAGCTGCGCCGGGGCAAACATAAGTTCATGCGAATTGGTGACGCCGGTAAGCACCGCCAATGAATCGTAACCACCCCGATTACCGGCTTCGATATCGGTGTCGAGACGGTCGCCGATGGCGAGGCATAGTTCCTTGGCCACCGGTTCGGCGTCGTCATGCGCGGCGAGCAATCGTGCCTCGTCGTACATGGCGGATTCCGGTTTGCCCGCCGATGACACCGGTTCGACGCCGGTGGCGTTGATCACGGCCCTGATCATGGATCCGCACCCCGGGGCGATGCCGAGTTCACGCGGAATGGTGAGATCACGGTTGGTCACGAAATAGGTGGCGCCATGTTCGACCGCATATGCGATCTGGGCCATCTCGTTCCATGACATATCCGGATACCAGCCCTGAATGGCCGCGACCGGCTTGTCTTCGGCGGAATCGACCACGACAAGACCCTGTTTGGCCACCTCCTCACGCAAGTGCCGTGCGCCGAGCACGAACACTTTGGCACCTGCAGGCACCTCACGGGCCACCATGCGGGCAGCCACCACGGAAGAGGTGATGACCTGCCATGGTTCGACGTCCAAGTCGAATCCTTTGAGCTGGTCGGCTACGACGGACTGCAGTCTGGACGAGTTGTTGGTGGTATACTCCACCGTCATGCCCAGACGTTCCGCTTTGCGAATGTTCGCCGCCGCGTGCTCCACCGGGTTCTTGCCCCGGTACACCACGCCATCAAGGTCAAGCAACGCCAGCTTGTACGCTTCGCTTAGAGGCCGATTCGTGGACTTCAGCATGTGATCAACGTCACCTCACTCGTTGTCGGAGGATTCGTCGGAATCCTCCACATCGGGTTCGTCCGATGCGTCGGAATCCTCATCGGCTTCCTGCTCACGGGCCGGTTCGATATCCGATTCGGCACCCTCTACGGCTTCCTGGGCCGGCAGCTCAGTCTCGTCATCGGTTTCACCGTTGGCGTCGATGGCATCATCGGACGCTTCGTCGGAATCCTCATCCTCCGGAGCGTACTGGGCGTCCTCTTCGGTGATGCCCAGTACATCCATAAGTTCGTCGTTCAACTCCTGCATGTCATATTCGATGACCAAATCATCCGAAGTCTCATCCATATCGGATTCGGCATACTGCAGTTCAAGTTTGTCGAGCAGCTGATCCAGCGCGATGGCTTCGTCGGTGCGTCCGGACTCTTCGAGGAAATACTGTTCGGCCTGCACCGCACGCATACGGTATTCACCCGCCAGACCCTTGGAACGACCCAGCTTGTGAACGATCTCAATGGCCTTGTCCCACATCTTGAGATCACCCAAAGCTCCCGCATACACGAGGAACATCTCAGCCTTGGCTTCGCCGCGCAGATACCTGGCATCATCGCTCATGGCGATTTCGATGGCCTTCTTCGGGTTGCCGAGGCCGCGCTCACAGTCGGCGATGAACGGCAGATAATCCAAGAATCCATTCATACGGTAGGCCGTGCGGAACTCTTTCAACGCCAGCTTGTAATTGCCTTGACGGTAGGAGATGAAGGCCAGCGTCTCACGTGCGAAGTCGATACGGGATGCCTGACGGGCCACCCACTTGGCGTGCTCAAGGGCACCTTCCGGATTGTTCTCCTCCAACGTGTAGGCGGCAAGGATGTGCAGACCGATATTCTCCGCGTGCTCCTTGGACAAACCGCGCAGACGTTCACGATCTTCGGCGCTCAGCATGCGCCATTCGATGCTCTTCGGCATCTTGGGCTCATTGGGGCGACGATGCGTGTACGGATTCTGCGAGGGGAAGCTCATCGTGCCGTCGGAGTTACGACGCGGCTTCGACAGGTATTCACCGCGCTTGGCCTCGCGGTATTCCATCTTTTCTTCGCGGGTGAACTGCTTGGGATCTTCACCTGCGTTCCGCTGATCACGGTCCTTGCGGAAGTCTCGATGCTGGTCGTTGCGACGGAAGTCACGACGGCCGCCATCACGACGGTCATCGCGGTGGAAATCACGACGGTCATCACGGTGGAAGTCACGACGCTCGCCATCACGACGATCGTCACGACGGAAATCACGACGCTCACCATCACGCTTGCGGAAATCGTGACGCTCACCGTCGCGGCGATCATCACGACGGAAGCCACGATGCTCGCCATCACGCTGATAGCGCGGGCCGTCGTTGCCGCGACCGCCGCGGTATCCGCCGGAACGTTCACCGCCATTGCCGAACTTGCGAGGGCCGCCGCGGAAGGAACGACGCTCCTGACCTTCGCCATCACCATCGCGATGGAAGTCACGGTCACGACGGAATCCGCCGCCATTACCCTTGCGGTAACCGCCCTTATGGTCATCGTTACGGAAGCCTCCGGACCTATGCCCATAGGACTTGCCGCCATCGCCACGCGGCTTGAACCCCTTGCCGCTACGGTTACCGGGCCTGCCCGAGCCGTAGGATTTGTGGTTGCCGTAGGACTTGCCGCGATTTGCGCGCTGTTCTTCTGCCATTCTTATCCTTAAATATTGATCTGTGTCGTTGGTTATGTACGTTTGTTTCGACGGATCAGGCGCTTTCGACGGCACCCAACGCCTTCTTGCCGCGGCGAATCAGCGCGAAACGGCCATGCAGGAAATCCTCTTCGCCAAGCGTTTGCTCCTGATCATCCACACGCACGTTATTGAGATATACGCCACCGGATTTGATGGTCTTGCGTGCCTCGGAAATCGACTTGAACAGACCTGCCTTCATACCGGCTTCCGCCACTCGATCGCCCACTGCCGCCGGTGCGAAAATTTTCTCGCCATGCCCGTCTTCGACCTTGAGTCCCTCGATTGCGGCTTCAAGCGTAGCCTCATCGATGCTCGACAAATCCCCGCCGCGCCCGAACAACGCGCCTGCTGCCTCGATGGCCTGATTGGTCGCTTCTTCGCCATGCACAAGGCTGGTGACTTCCCATGCCAAGGTACGCTGCGCCTCACGCGCGCCCGGATTGGTTTCGCTCTCCTTGACCAGTCGCTCGATTTCGGCCTTCGGCAGGAACGTGAACGCCTTAAGCAGGCTTTCCATCTCCACGTCGGGTCGATTGAACCAGAACTGGTAGAACTTGTATGGGCTGAGCATGGTCGCGTCAAGCCATACGGCGTTGCCTTCGGACTTGCCGAACTTTTTGCCTTGCGCGTCGGTGATGATCGGGCTGGTAAATACGTTCACATCCACGCCACGCACCTTATGAATCAGGTCAAGGCCGGAAGTGAGGTTACCCCACTGGTCGGAGCCACCGATCTCCAGTATGCAATGATATTCGTCGAACAGGTGCAGGAAGTCGTTGCCCTGCAGCACCTGATAGCTGAATTCGGTGAAGGAGATGCCTTCCTCGGAGTTCAGTCGACGGGCTACGGTGTCCTTGGCGAGCATCGTGCCGAGACGGAAATTCTTGCCGACATCACGCAGGAAGTCGATGACGGTCATGGAAGCGGTCCAATCGTAATTGGACACGAACCGCACCGGATTGTCGCCATCGGTTTCCAGAATGCCGCCGATCTGCTTCTTGAGGCGTTCGGCCCAACCGGCCACGACATCCTTCGGATTAAGCGTACGCTCGCCGGATTGGCGCGGGTCGCCGATCAGACCGGTGGCGCCGCCGACCAACGCGATCGGATGATGACCCGCAGCCTGCAGATGACGCATGTTGATAAGCTGTACCAGATTGCCAATGTGCAGGGAGGCTGCGGTCGGATCGAAACCGCAATAATAGGAAACCGGCTCCCCGTTCAACGCTTCGGCGAGTCGATCCCGGTCGGTGGACTGGGAAATCAACCCGCGCCATTCCAGTTCATCGAGGACGGAATCGAAACCGGCCTCCTTGAAATCGATGACGTGAGCCATGACTGTTTTTCTCCCTATCGAATTGTGGGTCATTACCGCGCGTTTTGCGCACCCTACAGTTTCGCAGAAGACGACGACAGCCGAATGTGCCGTTTCCACCGGTCATCCCGGCGATTCCCATCCGACCCGCTACAGTGGGTACCAGCCACTCATCGCCGAGAGAGGAGGCCAGCTCATGAACCGTAGGGAAATGAAGGCGCAGGCCAGGCATCAGCTGCGCAGGCAGTATTGGATGATCGTCGTAATCTGCCTGTTCGCCGCGTTTTTCGGAGTCGAATACTCTTCATCGATGTGGGGCATCAACTTCGATATCTCGTCCTTCACCGTCACCCAGCCCGGTAAGGGCTGGACCGATTCGAATCTGTCCGATGTGTTTCGGGATTTCCTGCTCGGCAAGGAGGACGCCGCCCGCAAACGAGTCGAATTCAATCAGGAACAAATCGTCCGCACCGACACCAATGCCATGTTCGGCAGGTCCCGAGGGCTCTTCGCCTCCCTACTCAATTCGTTCTCATCGGGTGCGGTAATCGTATCCATCGCCGACGCGACGCGTTCCATCGTTCATGATGCCAGAATCGCAGTCATCGTACCGGTCATGGTTTCGATGGCCGTATTCTTATTCGTCTGGCTGTTCATCCAACAGACATACCGCATCGTGATGCGTCGCATGCTGCTTGAGGGACGCATCTATGGCAAAATTCCGGCGAGCCGGTTCCTTTACCCCCTGCATACACGACAATGGCCGCGCATGGCGTGGACCATGTTCGTGAAGAACACCGCTCTGCTGTTATGGTCGCTGACCATCATCGGCGGCATCGTCAAATACTATTCGTATTTTCTGGTGCCTTACATAGTCGCCGAAAACCCGACCATCGGCGCACGCAAGGCCATCGACCTATCCCGCCGCATGATGAGGGGACATAAGTGGGAATGCTTCGTGGCGCAGCTGACGTTCCTGGGCTGGTATCTGCTTGACATCGCGACCGTCGGTGTGAGCGGCATATTCTATTCCAACGGATATAGTGCATCGTTCTTCACCGAATATTATGCATACCTGCGCGCACTCTCCAAGGAGCAAGGCATCGAGGGGACCGAACTGCTATGTGACATTCATCTGTTCGCCAAGGCCGATTCCGAGGAGATTCGGTCGTCTTATGCGGACGTGGCCGAAGCCGTCGACCAAGTACGTTCCACCATGGTCGCTGCCGATAAGCCGTGTGGCTTCACCGGCTTTCTTTCCCAGTGGTTGGGCATTCGCATCATGCATTCCGACCAGGTGGCGCGCTATGAGGAATATCGGGAAGATTCCCGCCAGGTCCGCATCGGTCAGGAAATCCTTGACGGCATGGTCTATCCTGGGCGGCTCGCGCCGGCACCGATGCCGTTTACCTTCCGCGAATCACGTACCATCAGCGCCGATCGCAGCTATTCGTTGGTGAATCTGGCCATGATGTTCTTCATCTTCTGTTTCGTTGGCTGGGTGTGGGAGGTAAGTCTCGCGTTCATTACCGAAGGTGCCTTCGTGAACCGAGGCACCCTGCATGGCCCCTGGCTGCCGATTTATGGCACCGGCGGCATCCTCATCCTGACACTGCTCAAGAGACTGCGTGACAGGCCCATGTTCGAATTCACCGCCACCGTGGTGCTGTGCGGTGGTCTGGAGTATTTCTCGTCATGGTATCTGGAGATGACGCACGGCGGCCGGCGCTGGTGGGACTATACCGGCTACTTCCTTAATCTCAATGGCAGGATCTGCGCCGAAGGACTGCTCACATTCGGCCTCGGAGGCTTGGCCATCGTATATCTGCTGGCACCGATGCTTGATAATCTGCTCAACCGGATTGATGCGAAACGACTTGGGGTCATCGCCGTGCTGCTGTTGATCATCTATTGCGCGGACCAGTTGTACTCCGTAGAACATCCGAACATCGGCGCAGGCATCACCGATTATAAGGATTCCTTGACGGCGCAGGTTTCATGACCGGACGCTACGGATGGGACGTTCATTGGCGTCGACGCAGCATCTCACGCACGGTTTCCATGATTTTGCTGTATTTCGTGGATTCCGTCGATTTCATATGGGGGAAGGCGCTGATCATGCGTCGTTGCTGTCTGTTGAGCATGGACATGGCGCTATTCTGCATCTTGGAGATGATCTCCTGCGATGATTCCGACCAGCCACGTACCTTATCGACGAAGGCGTCCCTGCCCCACTGCCAGGAATCACCGGCTTTCTCCGCATAGCTTTGGATGGCATCGCCGAATGCGGACAGACTTTCGCCCAGATCAACGATGCCCATCACGGTGACGCTGGTGTCGATGATGATCAGGATGGTGAATATCGAGCATAGCCAATGTACGACGGGCAACGGAATCATCATCGTCCAAATGGCGACCTGAGGTTGGATGATGTCGATGATGGCCACGCCGGCAATGCCAAATACCAGCGCTCCCAGCAAACAGATACGTCCCTGCAGATTGAAACGGTAGTCACTGTAATCCCACCATCTCGCGTGGAACATCTTCTCCATGGCCCAGGAAGTGACGTATTCGAGTACGCTCGCTCCGATTGCGGAGATCAGGAAAATCGTGATCGGATTATGCATATTGTGCAACAATGCGATCGCCAGTGCCGCGCCGGCTCCGTAAATCGGGCACAACGGGCCATTGAGGAAGCCGCGATTCCCCAGCCGGCGTTCCATGACGGACACCAGAATCGATTCGTAGATCCAGCCGATGAAACTGTACAGTACGAACCAAAGGAAGAGATGCTCCAGCGCTAACATGCAAAGGTCATTCCCTACAGTCCGGTTTCCCGGACTTCGGCTTGTTGAATCGCTCCATGGAGAAAGTCTCCCTAGTGGCACTGATCTTGTCGGCCATGGTGACCAGATACCCTTCGATGTATCGTGGCGGCCTCGGGGTCAGGGGGAACATGTGGTTCGCGATGCTGTCGCGTTCGACATGATTGAGACGGAAGTCACGAACAGCGTTGCGTACGGCGGTGTTGCCGTGGGTGAAGCCATGCAGACGATGCTCGCCATTGTCCCAATCATGCCAATCGTAAAGGAAGTAGTCGTGCAGCAGCGCGGCACGGATGAGCGAATGCAGATCGACCCTGTACCACAGGTGCAACCGGTCCGCCATCCACACGGCGAGGCAGGCTACGCGCACCGAATGCGCGAACGTGGTCACCACGCCGTGCTGATAGCAGCTCTTTTCGATCTGCATATGCTCATGTTCGAAAATCTCCCGGCCGTGTCTGTGGACCAGCCGTTGGATCTGTATGCGAGTCAGCATTATTTCAGCAAGGATTCCGGGGTCTTATAGGCCGGGCCATCGCTGACGGAGTTGGCGAAGGCGCGCAGGGATTCCACCGCGGTCTTGGCTGCGACGATCTGTTCGCGTACACGCAACGGAGATGTGCCTCCCTTGCCGTTGCGGGCGGATACGGAACCTTCCGTGGAGAGCACCTCGCGCACCTGCGGTGCCTTGTCTGCCGGCAGGAAATCCTTGAACACCTCAATGAAGTCCTCGTCCGTCAGATCCCACAGTTCCTGACCGCGGTCTTCGGCGATCTTCACACAGGCACCGGAAAGTTCATGCGCGTGGCGGAATGGCACACCGTTCTTGACCAGCCACTCGGCGATGTCGGTGGCAAGGGCGAAACCGGTAGGAGCCTCGGCCTCCAGGCGCTCTGTATTGAAGGTCATGGTACCGATCATGCCGGTGAAGGCAGGTAGCAACACCTCAAGTGTGTCAACCTGGTCGAACACGGCTTCCTTGTCTTCCTGCAGGTCACGGGCGTAGGCCGTCGGCAGACCTTTCAGGGTGGCAAGCAGACCGGTCAGGTCGCCGATAAGTCGTCCGGACTTGCCTCGTGCGAGTTCCGCGATATCAGGATTCTTCTTCTGGGGCATAATCGAGGAACCGGTGGAATAGGCGTCGTCAAGACGGACGAAGGCGAATTCCTGGGTATTCCAGATGATGATTTCTTCGGATAGTCGGCTGATATCGACGCCGGTCATGGCCGCGATGAAAGCGAACTCCGCGACGAGGTCGCGGCTGGCGGTGCCGTCGATGGAGTTGGCGGTCACCTTGGAGAAACCGAGCTCACGGGCCACCGCCACCGGTTCGAGACCAAGGGTGTTGCCGGCAAGGGCACCGGAACCGTACGGACTGGCATCGATGCGCCTATCCCAATCGGCAAGACGCTCGACATCACGCAGCAACGGCCATACATGCGCCATGAGCTGATGGGCCAGTAGCACCGGCTGGGCATGCTGCATGTGGGTGCGTCCCGGCATGACGGTGCGACCTGCTTTTTCGGACTGCTCGATCAGCGTTGCGGCAAGTCCAAGCAACATCTTGGCGATGACGCGGCTCTGTCGGCGCAGCCACATGCGAATCAGGGCGGCGATCTGGTCGTTCCGCGAACGGCCGGCGCGCAGTTTGCCGCCAAGTTCGTCGCCTGCGATTTCCAGCAGACCGCGCTCCAGCGCGGTGGCCTCGTCCTCGTCATCCTCGATCGGGGCAAAGGCACCGGAGTCGACACGACGCTGCAACTCATCAAGGGAATCCTCCATGCGCTGCAATTCGTCGGCCGTCAGCAAACCGGCACGGCCGAGGGCACGGGCATGGGCACGCGATCCCGCAATGTCGTCATCGGCCAGACGCCAATCGAACTGCGTGGACTTGCTCAGTCGAGCCAATTCCGGAGATGGACCGGATGTGAAACGGCCTCCCCACAATGCAAGATGCTCAGTATTGTTTTCAGTCATAGCTACATACCTTACACATAAGGCTCCCACCGATGGAGCTGTCGGCCACAACCGACCGGAGATGACCGCCTTTCGAGGCATTCAGCCATCCTCAGCCACATTGTGCATGACAGCTCCATCGGTGGGAGCCTGAAACCCGATTACTCGACGGTGTTGTCCGGAACTTCGATGCCGTTGCCGAACTTGACGTCACGGGCCGCGGCCACACGGCTCGGCAGTCCATAGATATCGATGAAGCCGTTGGAGGACTTCTGGTCGAAGCTATCGCCGGAATCATAGGTGGCCAGATTGTAGTCATACAGCGAGGTGTCGGAGCGACGACCGGTCACCACTGCACGACCACCATGCAGAATCATGCGAATCTCACCGGAAACGTACTTCTGGGTGTCTTCGATGAAGGCGTTCAGGGACTGCGTCGCCGGGGAGAACCACTGTGCGTCATAGACCAGTTCGGCCCAGCGCTTGTCGATATCGCGCTTGATGCGGTGCTGTTCGCGCTCGAGGCAGCAGTTCTCCAGCTCCTGATGGGCGGTGATCAAGGCCACGGCACCCGGAGCCTCGTATAGCTCGCGGGACTTGATGCCGACCAGACGATCCTCAATCAGGTCGATTCGTCCGATGCCCTGGGCGCCTGCGCGGCGGTTCATCTCTTCGATGGCCTGCAACGGGGTCACATCGTGGCCGTCGATCTTGACCGGCACGCCCTGCTTGAATTCGATGACGACCTCATCCTCAACCGGCGGGAATGCCGGATCGTCGGTGTAGGAGTAGCAATCCTTGGTCGGGCCGTTCCACGGATCCTCGAGGAAGCCGGTCTCGATGGCGCGGCCCCATACGTTCTGATCGATGGAGAACGGGCTCTTCTCGGTCTGCACGATAGGCAGCTGGTGCTCCTTGGCGAATGCGATCTCGACATCACGGGTCAGGGACAGATCACGAATCGGGCTGATGGCCTTCAGGGTCGGGTCGATGGAAGCGATGGACACCTCGAAACGCACCTGATCGTTGCCCTTGCCGGTGCAACCATGGGAGATCGTATCGGCTCCGAACTGGTGGGCGGCACGCACAAGATGCTTGGAGATGAGCGGACGGGAGATGGCGGAGACCAGCGGGTACACGCCTTCGTACATGGCGTTGGCCTTCAGGGCCTTCATGCAGTATTCGTCGGCAAACTCGTCACGGGCATCAACCACATAGGCTTCGACGGCGCCACAGGCCAGAGCACGCTGCTTGATGGTTTCAAGGCTTTCGCCGCCCTGACCGACGTCAAGGGACACGGCCACGACATCCTTGCCGGTACGTTCCTTCAGGTAAGAAATGGCGACGGAGGTATCCAGACCACCGGAGTACGCCAGTACAAGACGATTCTGATCGCTCATGGTTTCCCTTTCTTGCATCAAATGTTATTCAGCAGTATATGCATTGCTCTGTATATTTATGCATATATGGTGAGTCGTGTCCACTATATGGCTATTCACCCCTTCGACACGACGTCAAGCAGCCATTGCGCACGTTGCTTCGCACCGTGATCATCGGCGCAGATCACCATAACGGTGTCATCTCCGGCGATGGTGCCAAGCACCCCTTCTATCGGTTGCCTGTCGATGACGCTGGCCACATATTGCGCCGCTCCAGAAGGTGTGTGCACTACGACAAGGTTACGTGCGGCCGCCACCGAAGTGACCAGGCCGGATAGCACCCGGCTGATCTGCTGTTCGGCCTTGGCATCCGGATTGGCCGCGGATCCCTCATCGGGCTGCTTCACACCGATGGCATAGGCTACGGTCCCATCGGACAGCCTGGTTTTCGTCGCATGGATCTCGTCCAGATCTCGGCTCAAGGTCGCTTGCGTCACCGCAATCCCCTGATTCGCGAGAATGTCGGACAGTTGGGATTGCGAAGTGACGATACGCGTGAGCAGCGCCTGCTCGATGGCACTCAGTCGAGCGGCACGAGTGGCAGGACGCTGCAACGCGGGGGTGTGATCAGTCATCAGACCAGCAGGCTTTCATCGCCACGGGCCTTGCCAGCCAGCCAAGTCAGCAGCGCCTTCTGCGCGTGCAAACGGTTTCCGGCCTCATCCCAAACCACGGACTGAGCGCCATCGATGACCTCAGCGGTGACTTCCTTGCCTCGGTACGCCGGCAGGCAGTGCTGGAAGATCGCATCCGGCTTGGCGAAGGCCATGAGTTCGGCGTTCACCTGATAATCCCAGAAGGGCTTGGAACGAATGGCATACTCGGCTTCCTCACCCATGGAAACCCAGGTATCGGTGAACACGCAGTCGGCATCGGCCACGGCTTCCTTCGGATCGGTGGTCACGAGGATGGATCCGCCGGTTTCGGAGGCAATGGCCTGCGCGTCGGCCACGATTCGCGAATCGGGCAGGTACCCATTCGGACCGGCCACGCGCACGTTCATACCCGCCACGGCACCGCCAAGCAGGTAGGAGTTCGCCATGTTGTTGGCGGCATCTCCCAAGTAGGCAATGGTCTGGTTCTGCAGATTGTCAACGCCGCCACGATGTTCGGCGATGGTTTGGAAATCCGCGAGAATCTGGCATGGGTGGAACTCGTCGGTCAGAGCGTTGACCACCGGATGGGTGGAGTATTCGGCCATCTCCTCGACCCTATCCTGCCCAAACGTGCGCCAGACCACGCCATAGGCCATGCGGTCGAGCACGCGTGCGGTATCGGCGACGGGCTCACCTCGGCCCAGCTGGGAACCGGACTTATCGATGACCAGCGGATAACCACCAAGCTCGGCGATGCCGATGGAGAAGCTGGAACGGGTACGCGTGCTGGGTTTATCGAACAGTACGGCGATGCCCTGCGGACCGGCGAACGGCTGGTGGTAGAAACGATTCTTGTGGAACTTGATGGCCAGTTCCAGCACCTGCTTCTGTTCTTCGTGGTTCAAGTCGTCGTCACGTAGCATGTGGCGCAGTTCCGGGGTTGCCATATGGCCTCCTTTCAAATATTAATCGTTGGGTAGATCGGCGGGAATCCGGGCGAGGATGGATATGGCCCGGTCGACGTCCCGTTCGGTGACGACCAGCGGCGGAGCGAAGCGCAGTGCATTCGGAGCCACGGCATTCACGATGAGACCGTGCTCAAGCGCCCAGTTCATGGCGGCATGGGAACATGGGTGAGACAGTTCCGCCGCATCCAGCAGGCCACGGCCACGCACCGATACGAACAGCGGATTACCGCAGGACATGATGCCGTTGCGCAACTGCTCACCTCGCGCTTCGGCATTCGCCACCAAATGTTCTTGTTCAATGACGTCCAATGTGGCTAAGGCCGCGGAGGCGCCCAAGGGATTGCCCGCAAATGTGGAGCCATGCGAACCGGGGGTGAACAATGCCGAAAGCTTGGCGCCGAAGGCGATCATGCCACCCATCGGGAAGCCGCCGCCCACGCCCTTGGCGAAGGTGACGATATCAGGGATAACTCCGCCGGAAAGATCCTCACGCTGGAAGGCGAACCAGGAGCCAGTACGGCCGATGCCGGTCTGCACCTCATCGATGATGAGCAGGGCACCGTGGTCATCGCACAGTTGGCGTGCCCTCTTCACATAATCGGATCCGACCGGACGCACGCCAGCCTCACCTTGGATCAGTTCCATGATGACCGCCGCGACCGGGCCCTTGCCATGGTGCCCCTGTCCCGTTTCGGCGAAGGCATCCTGCAATGCGCAGGGATCGCCGGCCTCAACGAATTCGATGTTCGGGATAAGCGGCTCAAAAGGGGTACGAATGGCCGGTTTCCAGGTTGCGGAAAGCGCGCCCAAAGTACGGCCGTGGAAACCATGGGTCAGGGCGATGATACGTGCCGGCTTTCCTCCGATCGACGGCGATGCGCCCGGCAGGGTGCGACCATACAGTTTGGCAAGCTTCAAAGCCGCCTCATTGCCTTCGGCTCCGGAATTTCCGAAGTACACGTGGGAGCCATCCGGGGCTCCGGCCAGTTCAACGAGCTTGGCCGCAAGCCTGATCTGCGGTTCGGTGGCGAAGTAGTTGCTCACATGCGCGGCCTTGGCCGCCTGTTCGCTGACTGCCTTGACCCACTTCGGGTGGGCGTAGCCGAGCGCATTCACGGCGATGCCCGCCAGAAAATCGAGATACTCATTGCCGTCGACGTCCCAGATGCGGGCGCCTTCGCCATGATCCATCACGCGTAACGGAGTACCGAACACGTTCATATGCACTTGGGAGTACTCCCCCAGCCATTTCGCGTCTTCACTTCCCAACGCTTCCAGTTGTTCAGTTGCCATAAGAGCTCCTCATTTCGACGCCGTCCTCGGGGACGACCATGGTTCCGATGCCGGCGGAGGTAAAAATCTCATTCAGTATAGAATGCGGCTTACGACCATCGATGATGTGGGCACGTGGGACGCCACCATCGAGGGCGCGCACGCAGGCCTCCATCTTCGGACGCATACCGCTTTCCAGATCGGGCAGCATATCGCGCAGGTTCTCCACACCGATGCGCCCGATCAGGGAATCACGATCCGGCCAGTCGGCATACAGTCCATCGACATCGGTGAGAATCACCAGCTTGCTGGCACCCAATGCCGCGGCCAACGCGGCTGCTGCGGAATCGGCATTCACATTCAGCACTTCAGTGGCATCATCCTCATTCGGGGCCACCGAGGAAACCACCGGAATGCGTCCGGCGTTGATCAGATCCTCCACGGCGGAGGCATCGACGCTCACCACATCGCCGACCAGCCCGATATCGGTAGGTTCACCGTCAATCATGGGCTTACGTTGCATGGCGGAGAACAAGGCACCATCCTCACCGGACAGGCCAACCGCGAACGGACCGTGCGAGTTGATCAGTCCGACGAGATCGCGGGAAACCTTACCCGTCAACACCATGCGTACCACATCCATGGCTTCCGGAGTGGTGACGCGCAGACCACCCTTGAATTCCGATTTGATGCCCAACGCCTTGAGCATCTGGGAAATCTGCGGACCGCCTCCATGCACCACGATCGGATGCAATCCCACCTGACGCAGGAATACCATGTCCTCTGCGAAACACTGTTTGAGGTGGTCATCGATCATTGCGTTGCCGCCATACTTGACGACGATGCGCTGTCCGGCGAATTCCTCAAGCCACGGCAACGCTTCGATCAGCACTTCGGCCTTCTGGTCGGCGCGCAAATCGGTATGCACATCGAAATGGAAACCGGGTCCCTTGAGTTCTGTTGTCATTGCCTGTGTTCAGCTTTCATAGTCAGCATTGATATGCACGTATTCGTGGGTCAGATCGTCGGTCCAGACGCTCGCTTCGGCATCGCCCTCGTTGAGGTCAATGTCAATATGCACCTCACGCGGCGTCATATCGACCTCGGAACGATCACGTCCGGCCCCACCGTTTTCGCAAATACGTACGCCATTGACGTCCACCGTGACCTTTTCGGCATCAAATGGCGCATCCTCCGGGGAAACCGTGCCCAGAGAACTCAGGATTCGTCCCCAGTTCGGATCGTTGCCCGCGATGGCGCACTTCAGCAGATTGGAGGCCGCTACGGCACGGCCACATGCCAATGCCGCGTCCTCGGTGGTGGCTCCGGTGACCTTGACGCGAATGTCATGGCTCGCACCTTCACCGTCGCCGACGATCTGGCGCGCCAACGATGCGGTGGCCTTGGCCACGAGATCGTTGAACTCGTCCGGATCCGGCTCCACGCCGGAAGCACCGGAGGCCAGCAGCAGCACGGTGTCATTGGTGGACATGCAGCCATCCACGTCAATGCGGTTGAACGACATCTCCACGCCTGCGTTCAGTGCAGCCTGAAGCTGACCTGCATTCACCACGGCATCGGTGGTGATGACGCACAGCATCGTGGCCAGCTGCGGAGCGATCATGCCCGATCCTTTGACCATGCCTCCGACGCGAAAACCGGTGGAGCCTTCCAGTTCGACGGTCTTCGGCTTGGTGTCGGTGGTCATGATCGCATAAGAGGCGTTCTCTCCGGCCTCGACGCTATCGGACAGTGCGGCAAATGCGACCTCCGTACCGGAAAGTACGTGGTCGAGAGGCAACAGTTCGCCGATAAGGCCGGTGGAGCATACCGCGACATCGTTTGCGGATGCGCCCAGCAGCTCGGCGACCTTTTCAGCAGTGGCTTGGGACTGCTCATAGCCCGGCTTGCCGGTGCAGGCATTGGCTCCGCCTGAATTGAGAATCACCGCTTTGACATGGCCATCGGCAACGACCTTGCGGGACCACTGCACCGGAGCCGCACAGAAACGGTTCGTCGTGAATACGGCAGCCGCCGCATCCAACGGACCGTTGTTGACCACCAAGGCCATATCCTTCTTACCTTCGACGGCGGAAATGCCAGCAGCCACACCGGCCGCGGAGAATCCTTGTGCAAACGTTACACTCATGGTGCCACTCCAATCTTCGTAAGTCCTGCGTCTTCAGGAAGTCCCAATGCCACATTCAACGACTGCACGGCCTGTCCGGCAGTGCCTCGGTTGAGGTTGTCAATGGCCGCAAACGCCAGCAGACGACCGGCATTATGATCGACGGCCACTTGGATGTGGGCCGCATTCGAGCCAATGATGTTGGCAGTGGCCGGCATCACGCCTTCCGGCAACACCACCATGAAATCCTGCCCTGCATAGGCGTCGAGCCATACCTGTCGGATTTCGGCATCGCTCATGCCCAACGCCTTGTCGGTGAGCCTGGCGGAAACGGATGCGAGGATGCCTCGTGCCATCGGCACCAGAATCGGCGTGAATCCAAGCGTGAACCTTTCAGCCGCGGAAGCTTGCTTACCGGCAGCATGAGCAAAGTTCTGCAGAATCTCGGGAATGTGACGATGCGTGCCGCCCACGGAATAAGGCAGAGCCGATCCGAATGCCTCGGCGGCCAGCAGATTGGTGCGCTTGAGGTTCTTGCCAGCACCGGAGTATCCGACCACCAGATCGGCCACGATGTCTTTCGGCTCGATCAGGCCCTGGGCCACGCCCGGTTGCAGAGCCAATGTGGTGGCGGTCACGTTACAACCCGGCCCCGCGATGCGTTTGGATCCCGGGAGGGCCTCGCGCTGACGAACGTACGAGCCATCGGCCGAAGTACCGGTGATGAGTTCCGGCATGCCATAGGTCCAATGCTCGTAGAAATCACCGCCATAGAACTCGTCCCACGCCGAGCGCTCCTCGAGTCGGTGATCAGCGCCCAGATCCACCACCACGGCATTCGCGTCAAGCTTGGAGGCCAATGCCCCGGAAGCGCCATGCGGCAATGCGAGAATGATTACATCATGCCCATTAAGCACTTCGGGGGTGGTGTCCTCCACCACCAGATCGGCCAATTGCGGAATATGGGGCATGTGCTTGCCGAGCTTGTCCCCCACCGAGGAATGTCCGGCGACGCATGTCACCTCGAAATTCGGATGGGCGGCGAGTATACGGAGCGCCTCACCCCCCGCATACCCGGTCGCACCGGCCACGGCTACCGTATATTTGGCCATGTCACGTCTCTTTTCCTTGACTCACTGAAACACCCCCAGCATACACTTTATGCAGTACATTGCATAATTATGCATCCGAAATGTGTCGGATAGTGGTCATCGTGATGTGCCAGCATGGACGGCACGGCAACGGTCAGGCAGACAGCGAACCGGATTCCGACGAGCCTGAACCGCCGCCAAGCATATGCTGCAGCAGCTGATCATAAAGCTCGGTGGAAGAGATGCCGTGCACAGCCATCCAGATCACGCCGATGGTGTAGAGCACGTTGATCACCAATGCGGCTACGCCCAGCCAGAATCCTTTCATATGGAAGGTCTTGGTACGCCACATGGCCACGCCGCCCATCAGTGCGGGCACCACCGGTACCGGCAGAAGGATGGTGAACACCAGCGAAAGAATCGCATAGGAATCCCAATGCCCATACAGCGGGTTCTGATTGGGATCGTTCAGATCGATGTTGCCCCGCATTCGCGGCTGCCGTCCGCTCGGCGCCTGTTGATCGTACTGCTGCTGCGGGTTACCGTTCCAGCCATAGGGATTGTTCTGATACGGATTCTGGTTCTGGTACGGATTGCCCGGCTGGCCGCCATACTGCTGCGAATACGGATAGCCTGCGGGAGTAGGTTGTTGAGGCTGCCGAACCTCGGCGCCCTGCTGGTTGGAGGAATTCGTCTCGATTTCCGGCGCACCATAGACGTAGGGATTGTATCCGGAAGGGTATTGGTTGGCCATTGCACCATATTCCGGCTGGGCATACTGTCCGTATTGAGGCGTGTTCGAACCTTCGGAAGACGACGAAACCGGAGCGGCACCGGCCGTCCCCTGACGTTCATCGGGATTGTTCGGCTGATATTGCTCCGGTTCGTTCATCGTTATCCTCTTATCTATCGTTGCTCGAAACGTCAGGCGCGCAACTGTGCGCCCAATTTGCTTGCCTCGTCAACAATACGCTTGCGAATCGCCTCACTGTCTTCGGAAGTCAGCGTCTTATCCGGAGCGCGGAATGTGACTGCATAGGCCAGGGACTTCACGCCTTCGCCCAGTTGGTCGCCGGTAAACACATCGAACAGCTTGATGTCTTCAAGACTATCGCCTGCGGCCTCGGCGATGACCTGCTGCAACGCGGCGGCGGTGACATCGTTCGGCACGGTGAAGGCCAGATCCTGCTTGACCGGAGGGAAGGTGGAAATCGGCTTGGCCTGCACCGGCTTGCCACTTAGGGTGGCGAACAACGCAGTCAGGTCAAGTTCGAAAGCCGCGGAATGCACAGGCAAGCCCAGCGCTTCGTTCACATGCGGATGCAGTTCGCCGACCATACCGACAAAAGTATCGCCGGCCATCACGCGAGCGGCACGGCCCGGATGCCATTGCGCCGGAACATCCTCGGCCTTCGGCTGATCCAACGTAAGGCCAGCGCCAATACGATCGGAAATACGGTGCACGGCTTCAACGGCATCGCTCCAATCCACCGCACGACGTTCACCCAACCAACCGGTGTCGACGGCATTGCCGGCCAGGATGCCCGCGACATGCATCGGCTGATCCGGTAGGCCTGCATCGAGCGCCGCCAACTGTTCGTCGGTCGGACGCACCGCGCCGGGCAACGCCGGGATGGCCGGCGCGTTCGGATCCCACAGATACACATGGCCGATTTCATACAGCGACACGTTCTCCACACCACGACGCAGATTGCGCTGTACGGTCTGGGCCAAAGTCGGCATGATGGCGCGGCGCAGGAACGGGCGGTCGCCGGCAAGCGGATTGGCGATTTCGACGCTGACCTTCTTGATCTCATCCTTGTTGTAGGCGAAGTACTTGTAGTCTTCGTCACCCACGAACGGGTAGCTCAACGTCTCGACCATGCCGTATTCCGCAAGCTCGTCGGCAATCTGGCGCTTACGTAGCTGTTCGGCAGTCAGTCCGACCTTACCTGCGACGGGAGCCGGCGGCACGGTGACAGGAATTTCATCGTAGCCAACCAGACGCGCCACTTCCTCCACCAGGTCGCACGGCTCATTGAGATCCGGACGCCAACTCGGCGCAGTTACGGAAAATTCGCCATTGCCGCCACCTGCGACGGAGCAGCCAATGTCGGTCAGGATGCCGCTGATGGTGTTCACGTCAGTGTCGAGACCCGCCACGCGAGCCACCTCGGTGGCTTTGAAATGGATGGTGCGCGCAGGGGTGACGGTGTTGACATCGGTGGGATGTTCGCTCGGCTCACCATTGCCGTACTTGACCATGAGCTCGGCGGCCATCTGTGCGGCGGCCGGCTGCAGCTGATCGTCCACGCCACGTTCAAAACGGCGGGATGCCTCGGATGGAATCTTGTGGCGACGTGCGGAACGTGCGATCGACACCTGATCGAAATGCGCGGATTCAAGCAGGATGTTCTTGGTCTCGGCGGTCACCTCACCGTATAGGCCACCCATCACGCCGGCGATGCCGAGGATGCGTGAGCCATGCTCGCCATTGGGCGAATCGGTGATAAGCAGATCTTCCACGCTCAGGTCATGCTTCTTGCCGTCCAGCGTGGTCAGGGTCTCGCCCTCGACAGCACGCCGAACCACGATCGGGCCTTCGATTTTGTCGAGATCGTAGGCGTGCAGCGGCTGACCGAGGTCGGGCATCACGTAGTTGGTGACGTCCACAGCCAAGGAAATGGAGCGCATGCCCGCACGGGTCAGGCGACGGCGCATCCAATTCGGAGTGTGGCTTGCAGGGTCGAAGCCATGCACCGCACGGGCGTAGTATAGGTCGCAACCAATTACGCCGTGAATCGGGTTGTTGTCTTCGACGATCACCTCGATGTCGGTCTTCGTGCCCTCCGGCAGGCCTTGGGTGACCGGCGCCTTTCCGTTCAATGCCACTGCCGGATCGACATAGGCCGCTCCGGTGGAGTGGTGATATTCACGGGCCACGCCGCGGTAGGAGAACGCATAGCCGCGATCCGGGGTGATGTTGATCTCCAGCAACGGCTCGTCCAAGTGCAGCAGGTGCATGGCGTCGTCGCCCGGCTTGAGCGCCTCGTACTCCTCCGGGGTGAAGCCGTACTTGCGAAGCAGGATGATACCGTCATGATTGTCGCCGAGGCCCAGTTCTCGCTCGGAGGCGCACATGCCGTTGGAGATGTGGCCGTAAGTCTTGCGCGGTTCGATCTTGAAATCGCCCGGCAGCACTGCGCCCGGCAGGGTCACAACGACCTTCTCGCCCGCGGCCATGTTCGGCGCACCGCAGATGATGCCACGCGGTACTTTGTTGCCGTTCTCGTCGGTCTCGTTATATTCGTCGCCGACGTCGACGTGGCACCAGTTGATGATCTTGCCGTTCTTCTGTGGTTCCGGGGTGGCGTCAACCACGTAGCCGACCACGATGGGTCCGACGAGCTGGGATGTGTGAATCTCCTCCTCTTCGAGACCGACCTTCACCAGATCCTTGGCAAGCTGTTCATAGGTAAGGCCTTCCGGAACCTCGACGTGGTCCTTGAGCCAATCAATATCTACCATTGGCATGGGTCAATCACTCCCCCATCACAAACTGTTCGCTGAATCGCACGTCACCTTCGACCAGGTCGTGCATGTCATTGATGTCATGGCGCAGCAGCAACGTACGCTCCACGCCGACGCCGAAGGCAAAGCCCGTATAGACTTCCGGGTCGAGGCCGGCGGACTTGAGCACGTTCGGGTTGACCATACCGCAGCCACCCCATTCGAGCCAGCCCGCACCACCCTTCTTGTCAGGGAACCACAGGTCGAGTTCGGCGCTCGGCTCGGTGAATGGGAAGTAGCTCGGACGCAGGCGGGTCTTGGCTTCGGGACCGAACATGGCCAAGGCAAGCTTGTCAAGCACGCCCTTCAA
>OGKH01000542.1_pt1 | contig 23236 bp, 23 predicted proteins | sample 1572421 | NCBI WGS metagenome assembly OGKH01 (sample SAMEA2582084, study PRJEB24529) | metagenome | biome: Human gut stool | place: China | collected 2011
TAAACAATACGTCAATCAGCAACGTGTAAAAAAGCGGCTGTTTTATCCAGTCTGCAAGCGTGGCTTTGATATGATTGCCAGCTTGATTGCCTTAGTATTACTTTCGCCATTATTTTTGGTGATTGCATTGCGGATCAAGCTTGAAGATGGAGGTCCGGTAATTTATTCGCAGACGCGGCTTGGAAAAAATGAAAAGCCGTTTAAGATGTACAAGTTTCGTTCAATGGTACAGAATGCCGATCAGATTAAGCAGCAGCTGCTCGACCAAAATGAGGTTGAAGGCGCGATGTTTAAAATGAAGGAAGATCCGCGAGTTACCAAAACTGGCAAGTGGATCCGTAAATACAGCTTGGACGAACTGCCACAATTGGTAAATGTTCTCTTGGGGGATATGAGTCTAGTTGGACCGCGGCCGCCACTGCCAAGCGAGGTCGCTGAATATACTGATTATGATAAGCAGCGGCTGTTGGTTACGCCTGGCTGTACGGGACTTTGGCAAGCGACGGTTCGCAATAAGGCCAGTTTTGATGAAATGGTCAGTTTAGATATTGAATACATAAATAAAGCCAGTTTTTGGTATGACTGTTGGATTATCTTTATGACGGTCAAGATTATGATCTGTCCGAATAGTGCATATTAGGAGTTAGGAGAATACATAATGAAGGTATGCTTAGTTGGATCAAGTGGTGGACATTTAACACATTTGTATATGCTGAAACCTTTTTGGAGTACTAAAGACAGATTTTGGGTAACCTTTGATAAGGAAGATGCTCGAAGCAAACTAGCAGATGAAAAAATGTACGGATGCTACTATCCTACGAACCGAAACATCAAGAACCTGATTAAAAATACATACCTTGCAATTAAAATCTTAAAGAAGGAAAAACCTGACGTAATTATTTCAAGTGGTGCAGCAGTTGCTGTGCCGTTCTTTTATATTGGTAAGTTAATGGGTTGTAAATTAGTCTATATAGAAGTTTTTGATCGTTATGACAAACCAACTTTAACGGGGAAAATGGTTTATCCAATTGTTGACAAATTTATTGTTCAGTGGGAAGAAATGAAAAAAGTATATCCCAAGGCAATTAACTTAGGTAGCATTTTTTAAATCTTAGGAGAACTATGATATTTGTAACTGTAGGAACCCACGAACAGCCTTTTAACCGTCTTATTAAAGAGGTTGACAGGTTGGTAGCCGAAGGGAAAATTAAAGAAAAAGTAGTTATTCAGACTGGGTTTAGTACTTATATTCCAAAACATTGTGAATGGTATAAGATGATGTCGTTTAATGAAATGCAAACTGCGTATCAAACTGCGAGAATAATTATTACTCATGGCGGGCCTTCTAGTTTTCTAGAAGCTTTGCAGTATGGAAAAGTTCCTATCGTGGTGCCACGTCAAGTTGAGTTTAATGAACATATTAATAATCATCAAGTAGACTTCGTTAGATTAATTGATAGAAAAATGAACAATATTATTCCTGTTTATGATATTCGAAATTTGGAGTCAGTTATTATGAAGTATGATTCATTTTTTAAACTAAAAAATGAAAAAGGAAACAGTAATAACAAGAAGTTCAATCAAAAGTTTGAAAGCATTATAGAAGGACTATTTAAGTATAAATAGAAGCTTTAAAAGTCGTGAATAATATGGGTTACTACAATGAAAGTATTAATGGTTAGTACGAATAGCTTAGATAGGAACGGAATCTCAACATTTATTATTAATAATGCCAAACTAATGGCCACTAAGCCAGAAGTAAAAATAGATATTTTAGCACCTAATGATGTAGATTCAGATATCAAAATAGAACTGCAGAATGCAAATATTGGCTTGTTTGTCCTACACGACAGGAATTCAAAACCTCTGCATTATTTTTCTTCATTAATATCACTTTTAAGAAAAAATAATTATGATGCCATACATGTTAATGGTAGCAGTACGATTATGGCTATTGAATTAGCAGCCGCTTTTTTTGCAGGAGTAAAGATACGGATTGCTCATAGTCATAATACAGTAACAGAACATAAAAAATTAAATAAGCTACTAAGAATACCATTCGAAATATTTGTAAATAGGAGAATTGCCTGTAATGAAGCAGCAGGAAAATGGTTATTTCGAAATAAAAAATTTGACATAATTGATAATGGTATTTTTCTTGAAGCTTATCATTATAGTCAAAACGATAGAACAGAAGTTAGGAAAAATTTTGAGCTTAATAAAAATGACATTTTATTAGGCAATGTAGGTAAATTTAATTATCAAAAAAACCAATCTTTTTTGTTGGAGGTATTAAAACAACTTCCTGAAAAATATAAATTAATATTAATAGGAAGTGGACCTGATTTTAAAGATGTTTTGTTGAAAGCGGATGTCCTTGGTTTAAATGATAGAGTTATATTCACTGGTGTAGTTAATGATGTGCAAAGGTATTTATCCGCAATGGATGCTTTTGTATTGCCATCGCGTTTTGAAGGACAACCTTTTGTAGTCATTGAAGCTGCGGCTAATGGATTACCAGTTGTTTTATCAGATCATGTTTCTGAGGAAATTAATATAACTAATAGTTTTACTTTTTTGCCACTTGAAATTGATACTTGGGTTGAGCAATTGGAGAATTTAGAGCTAAAAGATCGTATTTGTGAAACTGCAATTAATACAGTGGCGCTTCGTAATAATGGTTATGATTTAGCTGATAATGTAAAGACTCTATATCGACTATATACTGATAACTAATAAAGATCGCTTATTTTAGGAGAGTTTATGTTAGGGAAGATTTTTAGAGTTATTAAATCGTTAATCTTTTTTGGTATTAGTAAGGCCTTATATAACAAAAAAATAAAAATACATATACTTAATAGTTTGCGAGGGAAAGTACTGGTAGATATACAAGGACATTCCAAAATGACTATTGGAAAGTTTATGATGACACAAGGGCCATTATATTTAAAAACAACGGATTCTGGAAATCTATACATAGGAGACAACGTTTTTTTTAATCATAATGTGTCAATAACATGTTCCGAATCAATTTTTATTGGCAATAATGTTGATATTGCTAACAATGTCGTAATTGTAGATCATGATCATGTAGTTGATAGTGTTGGAGTCAGAGACGAATATATTACAGCGCCAGTTATTATTGATGACAATGTATGGATAGGAGCTAATTCTGTTATTTTAAAAGGTGTCCATATTGGAAAAGGCGCAGTTATTGCAGCAGGAGCAGTGGTTAATAAGGATGTTCCTGCTCATGGTTTAGTTGGAGGAATACCAGCTAAGCCAATAAGTCATAAGCAAACGAAATAATTATTTAGGAGACCAGTAACATTGATTCCCAAAGTTATTAACTATTGTTGGTTTGGTGGTAATGAATTACCTAAGGAAGCCAAGAAATGCATAGAGAGTTGGAAAAAGCATTGTCCAGATTACCGGATAGTTGAATGGAATGAGTCTAATTTTGATATTCATTGTCATCCCTTTGTTGAAAGTGCTTACAAAGCAAGGGCGTGGGCATTTGTATCTGACTATGCGAGGTTAAAAGTTATTTATGATAATGGAGGAATTTATCTCGATACTGATGTAAAAATTCTAAAAAATATTGACTTTCTATTACAAAATAAAATGTATATTGGCATTCAGCAGCAAGGAAGATACTGTACTACTGGTTTAGGTTTTGGAGCATATAAACACCATCCTGTTGTAAAACAAATGATGGAAAAGTATGATGGAATCAAATATTCGGACGATATTAAAGAAAAAATTGCGTGTCCTTATTTAAATGATGCAGTTATTAAAGAAAATGGATATTCATTTTCTAATGAAATTAAGAAGCTGAGAAATGTAACAGTATATCCACCAACGTATATCGACCCAATAGCACCAGGCGATACATGGAATTTACTATGTGATGATTCTTTTTCTGTTTCACTTTACTCGGCATCTTGGACTTCAAAAAGTAGTCAGATTAAAAGAAAAATTTTTAATTTGATTGGTCAAGATAGAATAAATATCATAAAAAGAATCATAAAAAGGCAATGAATCTTTTTTACACAGAAGTTCCTAATACAACATTATTTGGAGAAAATAATTGAAAAAAAAAGTTAGAAGTTTTCTTTTAAAATATAACAAAATGTCGGTTCCTCTTAAGGCATCACTTTGGTATACAATATCTAACATTCTGGTTAAGGGAATATCATTATTATCTACCCCTATTTTTACTAGGGTGATGTCACAGGATCAGTATGGTACATTCACTTTATTTCAATCATGGTTCAATATTATTTTGATATTTACATCATTAAATATCTTCTTAGGTGGATATACTAAGGGTATGTTGATTTATAAGGATGATATTGCTGGATATACCGCTTCGTCTTTATTTCAGACAACAATATTAACTTGTTTTTTTGGGATAATTTATTTGTTAAAAGTAAATTTCTGGACTAGCTTTTTTGGATTGTCGCCTTTTTTAATGTTAATGATGTTTATAGAGCTACTAACTTCACCAGCTTATGAATTTTGGGCATCTCAAGCTAGGTTTGAATATAGATATCAAAAAGTTGTAGCTATATCATTTATATCTAGTGTAATGAGCATAGTGCTGGGAGTTGTTGCTGTTGTTTATACAACTAGAAAAGTTGAGGCTAGGGTTGTTTCTGATGTTTTTGCAAAAGCTCTTGTAGCCTTGCCATTATTACTTTTAATTTTGTGGAAAGGTAAGAAGTTCTTTGTTAAGGAATACTGGAAATTTAATTTCAATTTCAACATCCCTTTGATTCCACACTATCTTTCCAATTATGCTCTTAATCAGTCTGATAGGGTTATGATTGGAAAAATCATTGGAAATGCCGAGGCTGCACAATATAGTGTAGCTTATACAATTTCAATGATGATGACATTGGTAACTACAGCTCTTAATAATGCAATGACTCCTTATATTTACCAGTCTATTGATGGCGGGCGTGAAGATGACATAAAAGAAACCTTAACCTCCATTTTCTTTTTAGTAGCTGTGCTATGTATCATTACAATGGCTTTCGCTCCAGAAATCGTCTTGGTTTTTGCTGGAAAAAATTATATGCCAGCAGTATACATAATTCCACCGGTCGCGGCATCAGTCTTTTTTATTTTCTTGTATTCAATGTTTAGCACTATTGAATACTTCTATCAAAAAACAGTGCAAATTGCAATTGCTACGGTTATTGCAGCGGTGCTCAACGTAGGATTAAATTATATTTTTATCAATCTATATGGATACTATGCTGCAGGGTATGTCACGCTTTTATCTTATATTGTTTTAGCACTTATGCACTTTATTTTCTATAAAATTATTGTGAAAGATAAATTTGGAAAAGATAAGCAATTATATGATCATAAAGCAATCTTGTTAAGTTCAGCTATTGTATTAATATCAATGGTTATTATGATTTTTACGTATCGGTCTATACTAATCAGATACTCAATAATTATGCTGTTCTTTATATTAGGAATATTGAAAAGAAAAAAGATTAAAAAAATAATAAATTCGTTTAAGAAAGCATAGCATAAATAACTCTTAAATTTTTTTATTATTATATGTGATTAAAGAGGAGAAGTTATTAAGTTGGAAATTACGATTAGCAAAGAGAAGTTAATAGTATGGTTATGGAGCATATTGTATCTGATTATTCTATTGTCTAATATAATTGAACAAAAACTATCTTTTGTTAATTACATAGATGAAGTTATTGCGATTATATCTATGTTTTATATTCTAATAAATTTCAAAAGTTATATACACGATTCAAGTTTAGCAAAAATAACAATTGCTTTATTATTCGTCTGTGTAATTGGAGTTTTAGGAAATCTTTTTTTTAAATTCCAAGATAATAACATTGCCATAGCCAAGGATATGTTAGCTATGGCTAAAACTCCGATAATTGCTATGGCACTTATAATAAGGAAAAAGATATCTAAGAATGATGATTTAGACGATAGGATTTTGATTTACACACAAAAAATATCAAAAATATATCTATTTATACTATTTATTTTTGGAATTGTTTCATTGCTTGATAATACTTTAGGTTTGACCTACGACCTAAGATATGGAATTTATTCATATAAGTTTCTATATAGCCATCCTACTTTTTTGGTATATGCAGTAGTCATTATTTCAATAAATCTTATGGCTAAAAGTCAAGAAACTAGTATATATGTATATCAAAGTATGGTTATATTTCTTTTGATTATTTCTATGCGCGATAAAGCATTTGCGTATGCTTTATTACTTTTTATCATCCTAATTTTGAAGAAATTTGATATAAAGACTATTAAAGCAAGGTACTTTTTTTTAGCTGCAGTGATAGCCTTGTTAGTTTCAAAGGGAAAAATAAATGAATACAGCTCTTATACTTGGTCTCCTAGAGAAGCACTATTAAAAAATGGTTTTAGTTTAGCGAAAATGTGTTTTCCTTTGGGGAGTGGTTTTGCTTCTTTTGGGGGAATGACTTCAGGAGAGTACTATTCTAGTGCATATGGACTATTTGGTATGAATATGAAAGATGGTACGAGTCCTATGAATTATATAGACTTAGGTGATAGTGGATTACCATACTATTATGCATCATTTGGTTTTATTGGCTTTTTTATCTTCTTTTACATTATTTTTGAAATCTTTAAAAAGGCATATTATTTTTACGTAGGGAATTCGGACAAGGTAAAGGCTATGATGCTGATATTGGGATATTTATTAATTTGCCTACCTTTCGAAAATTTTTTAACTAATGAATCAGGTGCAACTGTAATGTTAATACTATTTGTTTTTATAGGCTCAGCATCAAAAAGTATAAAGCAATTAGCAAATAGACATTAAGCAGTCTAGTGATATAGATTATAAATCTATATTATCTAGAAAATGAAAAGGAAGGATAAGTAGTACTATGAATCCTATTTCCTATATTAAATCTCACGGAATTAAAGGTACGTGGGATGTGATTTATAGATATAAAATTGATCAACAATTAAAACGAATAGCTATAAAGATAACAAAAAATAAGCCATTACAAAATACAATCGTAATAGAAAGTCATAATGATTTTGACTCTAATGGTGGAGCTTTCTATGAATACTTATTGAAAAATCACTATAACGATAAATATAAGATAGTATGGCTCTTAAAAAATGAGAAGCCTACTGAAATGCCTAAAAATGTTGAGGCGTTTTGTCTATATAAACCTAGCTTGAAAAAGCAAAAAGAAATATGTACTGCAAAGTATATTTTAACTTGCCAAGATGTAATTGGTTCTGTAAGAGATGGACAGACATCGGTATATTTAACGCATGGCCCATTTGGATTGAAAGCTATTAAAGGTAAGATTAATCTCCCACAAAATTTAACATATTGTTTAATGCCGTCTAAGTATTTAGAAAACATATTGAAAGACCAATATCAAATAGGTAATACAAATATTAAGCCGGTTATTCTTGGTTACCCAATACACGATTTACTATATGTTCCTTCGGAAAAGGAGTTAAGTAAAATTACTGATGCACATTATGATAAAGTGATTTTGTGGATGCCAACTTTTAGAAAAGGAAAAGCATTTGGGAGAAATGATTCAAATTTCGATGAACCATTAGGAATTCCAATTTTTTATGATATAGATGCGCTTTCTAAATTAAATCAAAAATTAAAAATTAAGAATACTTTGTTAATTATTAAAATTCATCCAATGCAAGATAAAAAAACGATTAAGGTGGAAGACATGTCTAACATTAAAGTGTTGGATGGAGACTCTGTGAGAAAGTTAAATGTTGATAATTATCGCTTAATGAAAGATGCCGATGCGTTAATTAGTGACTATTCCTCTGCTGCATATGATTATTTGCATTTAGACAGACCAATTGGATTCACTGTTGATGATGCTAAGGAATATAAGTTAGGTTTTATAGTTAATCCTCCTGAACAATTAATGGGTGGGCAAGTCATTACGAATCAATTAGACTTTATTAACTTTATTGACAGTGTCTTAAAAAACGAAGATCCTTATAAAAATAAACGCCATAAAATATTTGATAAGGTATTTAAATTCCATGATGGAAATAGTTGTCAGCGCCTAGCAAATTTTTTGAAGTTATAAATTGCGGTTGATAATTTTAGCTGGTTATTAAAATATTTATTGGTTGTTAAGAAGGAGGAGGATGAAACTTCCGAAATATCAATTTGAACTATTATATAATTCGAGAGTGAAATCTCTATATGTATTTAATTGCGTATTTGTCTAATAATGTGTTTTATTGACTAATTCTGACAGTGAATTAATTAGAATCATTGAAAGATTTAATACTTAAAAAATATTTGAAATTCAGTATAGTGAAGATGCACTACTGAGTGAGTTACATAAAATTATTCTGGAAATGAATGAAAGAAGAGTATATAGATGAAACGTGTAATTACTTATGGTACGTTTGACTTATTACATTATGGTCATATAAATTTATTAAGAAGGGCCAAGCAATTAGGAGACTACTTAATTGTTGCTTTATCTACAGATGAATTTAATTGGAATGATAAACATAAAAGAACTTATTTTTCATATGAACAACGTAAACAACTGCTTGAAGCTGTTCGGTACGTTGATTTGGTTATTCCGGAAAAAAATTGGAATCAAAAACGTAACGATGTATATGAATATCATATTGATACATTTGTAATGGGAGATGATTGGAAAGGAAAATTTGATTTTCTAAGAAATGAAGGAATTGATGTTGTTTATCTTTCAAGAACTCCGGAAATTAGTTCTACACAAATTAAAAGTGATTTAAATAAAGCAAAAAATATTCCGTTAAAATCTAAAGAATCTCACGATGATTTAAATACTAATCCTCTATAACTTTTTCAGTATAAAAATTTGACAGCTGTCTTTAGTTTTCTTTGTTGAATTAAAACATAATATCGACGTTTGCAAGAACTATCGTATAGTTGAAATGGCGAATACAATTAATGATTTTCTTGTAAAGTATCCTGATTTGTTTAAAAATTATTCAAAATAATGTTGATAGATTAGCATTGATGCAGCACCATCAGTTACCTACTAGGATGTTAGACCTAACGACTAATGCACTGATAGCCCTGTATTTTGCCGTGGAAAAAGATAATTGTAAAGATGGTGTGGTATATGTTTTCAATAACTTTTATAATGAAAAGTTTGTTGATAAAGCGTTAGCTGCCTCTTTCACTTTTAAACTAGACAAATTGGCAGTAATTCCTCATAGTAGTTCCAAAGATCATAAAGTTTTAAAGCTTAAGTCTGCTAAGCGTGATTCGTTTAGTGATCAGATTGAAATTGAAACATCTTTGGCTAGAATGAAGCAAACGGACAGCGAGGATTTCATAACTGAAGTTACAAAATTTTATCAACAGCTTAGTAAGCATAGTAAGAGTGATAAAGAAGTATGGGGAAAAGCCTACTTAGACTATTTGAAAGCCTTAAATAAAGGAATTGATTATTCGAGCTTGTCTTGTGATGCTGGCAAATTATTACATAAATATGATAACTTTAACAATGCAGTTCCTACTATTCGTTTATATCATGCGATTGAAAGAGACAGTGGCAATTTTGACCATATTATCAATCCAGTGGAAATGTATCTGCCTAAAATCGTTACTCCAAGAATTATTGATCAACGAATTAAAAATCAACAAGGACTGTTTATGCTAGTTCCATTTATTTTTGATAATAAAGGGATAGGTACTGAATCACTCCTGACAAAGACTCAACGCCTTATTAATACTTTGCTTTACACTAGACGGGATGTGCATACTGGAAAGGATAAAGCAATTGCCTTTACAATTCCCTGCTGTATGAAAGAGCAGATTAGAAAAGAACTAAGCAATATCGGTATTAGCAAGAGCTTTATTTATACAGATGCTACTAGTTATGCTCAAGATATTGCCAATAGCTATAAAAATTAAGCTATACATATTTTAAATATAAACAGAAAAGGGTTAGGCGCAATCAAGCACCTAGCCCTTTAGTGTGTAAAATCTGCTAGAAAGATATGTATTTATATAATTATTTTAGCGCTATAGGCTATCATCGGCAACCGGATAGAACGCTTTCATTGCTATGGGTTATGATTTCAGCAGGCAGGTACCTTATGATATACTCGGTTCAAAAGTTTTAAACGTTGCAATGGCTGCAAAGGTAAATATTTGGAGGAAACTGATATGGCAAAGCCAATTCCAACATATATAATCAAGGCTGCACTGAAAGACTTTCGATCACCGGCAACCTGGCGGCGATTCAAGATCAAAAAGAATCTTCCAATTACTGAGCTGGCATACTATCTGGAAATCATGTTTGAAATGTACGCGGAGCATCAGTATGACTTCACTTACCAATCTGATGATGGTCTCGTGGTGATGGTGAACAATCCTGAAGAATACAGCATGGCACCAAGTTTTCCAGGCGGACCTAAAATCAAATACGTTGGCTTAAATGATTTCCGGCTCAACTACTTTAATGTCGGGGATGAATTCTTATTCCGCTATGACTTTGGCGATGGCTGGGAAATCAAGCTGAAAATTGAGCAACTGGACGATCAAAATGAGCTGAGTGCCAAGAATCTGCCGCGAATCATTGTCGGCAAAGGATTTGGAATTGTTGAAAACGTTGGTGGCGTTGATGCCTTAAAGGAATTTGGCCGCGATCTGAAACGCTCAGACGATCAATTGAATGATTTTAGAACAATGCTGCCAGAGCCGTTATTTGATGTAGCGGATGTCTTCACCTTGAACTACTACAACCAAGATGAACTCAACTGGCGGCTCAAACGACTGATTCGTTACTATCGCCAGGCCTATGATGGCAGCGAAATCTCCAACCATGCCATTGACCTGATTGAACGCTATTACCCGGAGTTTAAATTAAGTTAGGATCTTTTAGATTTTAGATTTTAGATTGCTATCATCCGATTATGAACGTGATTGGCGTTTGTAATTGGATGATATTTTTAATTTTCGTAAGTGCTGTCAAGGGCAATTAAAAATTGTACAGAAATGGCAATTTGAAAATGTACAATTATGGCAGTTTAAGATGGCGATTTATGGTTAGTCGCTGATTTTAATCGGTGGTGGCAAGCAGAATTAAGCAGTAACCGGTATGATCCAATTTGAGCATTTTGAGACCGCCAATGATATCATGATTAGATTCAGCAGTGCATCGATTCTATTTTCGGTGCAAAATCAGCTCAAATTGCACCGAAAAATAAATTGCAGACTAAAAAAACCAGATCACACTTGAACAGCGATCGGTATACCGCGACAACAAATATACCGATAAGCTGGCTGATAACTATGACTTCATGCCAAAGGTCGTCGCGCTTGATGATGCCCAGCACATTATTGACATTATTAACGAAACGGCGCAAAAATACGGTCAATACTATCAGCAGCACGATGCCTGGAACCATGAGGCAGATAATCTGACGCATCGGCCGGGAACCCCTTGGAGCATCGCGCATGCAAAAGGACAAAACACCTTGTTGAGCGATGATGATATTTTGAAGTACCACGCGCTGAAACGACTGTAATTTAAACATTTCTAAAGCCCGCGTCTGATGCGAGCTTTTTTCTTTTAGGCTCGTTATAATGAAAGAAGTTAAATTACGAAAAAATGAGGAGTACGGCTTATGAAAATTTTGATTGTTGATGACGATAAAGACATCGTTCAATTATTAGAAATCTATGTCCGCAACGAAGGCTATGAGCCAATCACGGCCTACAACGGCAAAGAAGCCCTGACCAAGTTAAACACCAATCCGGACATTGGCTTGGTAATCCTAGACATCATGATGCCAGAAATGGACGGGATGGAAGTTATCAAGCAGGTGCGCAAGGATTCATCCATTCCAATTCTGGTGGTTTCGGCCAAGACAACGGACATGGACAAGATTCAAGGCTTGATTACGGGGGCTGACGATTATGTCACCAAGCCGTTCAATCCGCTGGAGGTCATGGCCAGGGTCAAATCCTTGCTGCGGCGGAGTAAAGGCGATCTGACCAACGATGAGCCAGATGTCTTGAACGTTGGCCCACTGGTAATTAACAAAGATTCGCACGAGGTTAAGACGCTTAAGGGCGATACGATTCAGCTGACGGCACTGGAATTTGGGATTTTGTACCTGCTGGCCAGTCATCCCAACCGTGTTTTCAGTGCGGATGATATTTTTGAACGGGTTTGGCAACAGGAGTCTGTGGTTTCGGCCAAGACGGTTATGGTTCACGTCAGCCACCTGCGCGATAAAATCGAAGCCGCTACCGGTGGCGAAAAGGTTATCGAAACGGTATGGGGCGTCGGCTACAAAGTTGAAAGCCACTAGTTTTGATTTGATAGATGAGGTCCGGCGCTCAGATGAATGGGCATTGGGCCTTTTATCATGTTTGATCGGCAGGCTCGCGGCATTTCCGTGGGCGGTTAGGGGGTAAAGTTTGAAATTAACTACGCGTGAAAAGAGCTCGCTGTTTTTCGAGGGCGTCTCAACGGTGATCTTGCTGGCCATGATCAATCTGGCCATCATCGTGATTCTGCAATGGATTGTGCGGCATAATCCTGGCGTCAACAGCGGGATTTTCATCATTAAGCAGTCTTTGGCATTTGGCCCGATGGAGATTCGCATTTGGAGCTACCAGCGTATCGTGATCGGCATCATGCTGGTGATCGATGTCTGGGTCCTCTGGTGGCGATTGATGCGGCGCTACCGGCAATATCAGCAGGATCACATTATCAGAGAACTGCATTACATCGCGCAGGGACATTTGGATCACCGCATTCCATTTAAGCTCAACGGTTCGCTGCAAGACGTCATCACCAGTGTCAATACGCTGGTCGATAGCGTCGTTCAGTCAATGGATGATGAGCGGCAGGTGGAAAAGTCCAAAGATGAACTGATTACCAACGTCAGCCATGACCTGCGCACGCCGCTGACCAGCATTATCGGCTATCTGGGGTTAATCGAAAACAAACAGTATCATAACGAGCAGGACATCTTGCAGTACAACCACATTGCCTATGAAAAAGCCGTGCAGATGAAAGGCATGGTCGATGATCTGTTTGAATTTACCAAGGTGCAGCAGCATGGCGCCCAGCTTAACTTAATGAAGGTTGATCTAGATCCGCTGTTGGAACAGGTCAGCGCCAGTTTTGAGCTGGAAGCCGAGAAAAAAGGAATTGAGATTTCCACGCATGTTGATCCCAAACCACTGATGATTGAAGCCGATCCGGAAAAACTGGGCCGAGTTTTCAGCAATCTGGTGTCAAATGCCTTGAAGTATGGTCATGGAGCAACCTGGATCAAGCTTTCGGCCGCGCGCTACCATGAAATGATTATCGTCAAAGTCGCCAATAATGGGGAACCGATTCCGCAAAGGTCGCTGAAGCACGTCTTTGACCGTTTCTAACGCGTTGCGTCATCGCGTTCCAAGGCGACTGGCGGGACTGGACTGGGTCTGGCAATCGTCAAGGGCGTTGTAGATCGGCATCATGGTCAGGTCTCGGTAGCCTCTGATGAAAAGGAAACCGCCTTTACCGTGGTGCTGCCAGTCAGTCAAACCGCGCCATCAGAAGCAGCAGTCAATGGGGACGCAGCTAAAGCACAGCCAGCTGAGTAGTTGAGCATCCATCAAAGCCGGCTGAGCAGTTGAATATTTATGGCCAGCGATTCAGCAATGATTTGGGCAGTCGGAAGATCAGTTTTGCTTAACGCTCAGCAAAAACCGAACTAAATCGGGCTATTCTGGTATTCTTTAAAATTTAAATATGTTAGACTGGAATTGCATCGTGTTCAAAGGAATGCGAGATAAAAGATGAAAAACATTTAAATGCTGGGGGATATACTTTTTGGCTAAAGCACAGCAAATCAATCCAGAAGGTGCCAGATGGCTGCAGGTCTTAGGCGTTTCGATGCCGCTTTGCCTGAGTTACGTGCCAATTGGCGTTGCCTGTGGGATTTTGTTACACGCCGCGGGGATGAATTTCCTGCTGACGTTTCTTGTTTCGGTGATGGTTTTCTCCGGCGGGGCTCAATTCATCTTGGCTTCGCTGTTGATGCTTGATGCGCCCATCTCCTCAATTTTTATGACGCTGTTTTTCTTGGAACTGCGCTATGCATTGCTAGGATCCAGTCTTTCCAAGTATATGCAAAATGAGTCGCAACGTTTCGTCTGGCTGTTTTCCGTTTCAATGAACGACGAAAACTATGCCGTCAACTATCTGAAATTTGCGACCGACAAAAACTGGACGCCTAAAGATGCCTTGTTGGTAGAGCACTATTCGCTTTTATCATGGGCGGGGGGCAATATGGTCGGCGGTCTGATCGGCAGTGCCGTGCACATCGATCTGGAAATCGTTGACTTTGCCTTAACGGCGCTGTTCTTGTACATGATCGTGATGCAGGTGCGCAATCACTTGTCACTGTTGATCAGTCTGGTTTCAGCGGTGCTGGCAGTCATCTTCTTGAGTCTGACCAAGAGTACGCTGGGAATCATCATTGCTACTTTGATTGCCTCGTTTATCGGTTTCATGATCGAAAATACGGTTCGCCAACGTTCTGATCATCCCGACGATGCCTGGATCATGCGCAAACTGTTCCGACCGGCTTCATCGCGTGATACGATCAGCGACCGGCAGGAAAAGGATCGGGAAGCTGAGGTTAAGGCCGAGCTGAAAGCCGAGTTGAAAGAAAAACTGCAAAATGATGCCAAAACCGATGAAGCAGCCAGTGATTCGGCAGCGGTCAAGCAGGAGAGCAAGAAATCGAGTGGAGATAAATAGACATGAGTGATTTATTAACTGGTATGCCGGTGCTGTCGTTGGTGCCCAGTCATCACAACCTGACCTATCATTTGATCGTCATCGTGATCGCGGCCATTGCGGCATTCATCCCGCGCTACTTTCCAATGCGTTTCTTTACCAACCGGAAGATTCCGCTGTGGTTTAACGAATGGATGAAGTACGTGCCGGTCAGTCTGTTTACGGCATTGGTCGTTAAGTCGATCTTTATGAGTAAGACCTACGCCTTTGTGCCATTTGGTCATGTCAGTCAAATCCTGGCAGCTGTTATCGTAATGATCGTTGCCTACTTTACGCGTTCCATGGCCGTTTCAGTAATCGGCGGGCTGGCTGCGGTATGGCTGATTTCTTTGGTAATTTAAAATAATTGCAAATAATTGAAGCGTCATTTTCAAAAGCATGATGGCTGGGTTCTGAGCCTGGCATGATCATCATGGGCTGCCTTGTGTCGGAATTGTCCGCGCTGGCTGAAAATGGCGTTTTTTAAATTTCATTGTGGTTTGATCATTGAGTCGTTGTGGTGCATCATAATGGCTTTGCCAAATTGACGGGTTCGAATTTCAGTTTTGGGCAAAGCTAGTGCTATGAGCAATGTATCAGTGACTGATCGGCTACATATAGTGACGCGTCGGTGACTGCTCGGCTGCGGGTAAGATCTCATTGGTAATTGCCTACTATTTGGACTGCCGATAGTATTCCATTGGTGGCTGTCAGAATGTCCGCACCAGTTAATTTGCCATCTTTTGTCAATTCGGTTAATTTAATCCGTCACTGGTTAGCCAAATAGTTGCGTGATTGCTTGGTTCGATTTGAAATTGGGGCTTTTTCACTTTGAGTTAGGCTGGATGGGGCGAATCGGCTTATAATTGGACCAAGAACCGATAAAATGAGGGGAGCAATTTGATGAAGAAAGCATATTTGATTCATGGGACCTCTACTCGTGATGATGACTGGTTCCCATGGCTGGAAAAAGCGGCCCGGCCGGCAATTGAGCTGGATCGTCTCTGGCTGCCAGATCCGTTTGCCCAGCAACAGGCAGCATGGAATCAGGCAGTTGATGATCAAATCAAGGCCGAAGATGGGATTACGCTGGTAGCGCATAGTCTGGGCTGCATAACGGCAGTGCGGTGGCTGGCTCGTCATGACGTCAAGAACGTGGGCCTGCTTTTGGTGGGGGCGTTTGATCAGCCACTGCCAAACTACGCTGGACTTGATGAATTCATGCAGGGCAGTGTTGACTATCGCCAGGTACGGCCAAAGATCAGCCGCGCGACCGTGATTGTAGCGCAAAACGATCCGATTGCGCCTTACCAATTCGGGGTTGCCATGGCCAATCGTCTGGGGGCCAAGCTGATTGTGCGTCCTGATGGCGGACATTTCCTAACTAGTGATGGCTTTACGGAATTTCCGCTGGCATTGACGGAACTGAAGCGCGTTGCCGGCGTTGAATGACTGGATGGCACTTGCCAGATTCAATTCGACAAGCATTATTTCGTAACCGGCGGTGTTGACTGACTGTTTCTTGCGCTATTCATATCAAGATCCATTGCAAGCCCCAGACTGCCTTAATCTTCAAAAACAAAAATCCGCCACGCTGCTGACGTGACGGATCTTTTTAGTTAGTGCTTGTTGCTCATGTAGTCGCGCGTCATTGGCAGGTTCTTGCCGGATGCGCCTTTGGTAATCAGAAACTGCATAACGTCAATGTTGCCGGATTCAAACGAGGCCGCGCATGCCTGCAGATACAGATCCCACATGCGCATGAACCGCTCACCCATCATGTCTTGAATGTGAGCGCGGTGGGCGTTGAAGTTCATGTCCCAGATTTCCAGGGTACGCTGATAGTGACGCCGCAGCATTTCGATATCGGCAATCTGCAGGTTGTTTTCAACGATATGGCCAACCATTTCCTGCAGTCCAGGGACATAGCCGCCAGGGAAGATGTACTTGTTGATCCAGCCGTTGTAGGCCCCGCCTTGCTGTCGCGTGATGCCATGAATCAGTGCCACGCCGTCATTGGTTAGGTAGCGGGCAACGTCTTTAAAGTACAGGCCCAGATTCTCCTTGCTGACGTGTTCGAACATCCCCACAGAAACGATGTAGTCCCATTGCCGATCGCCCAGTTCACGATAGTCCATCAATAAGACCTCGGCCACGTCCTGCAGATGTTCTTTTTCAATCGTGTTCTGCACCAGTCGATACTGTTCCTTGCTCAGCGTGACGCCGGTAACTTTCAGACCGTATTCGCGAGCAGCCGTCAGCATCAGGGTGCCCCAGCCGCAGCCAATATCAAGCAGCGTCTTACCTGGTTGCGGATGGAGCTTGTTGATGATGTGGTGCACCTTGGCCATTTGAGCAGCTGTCAGGTCATCGTGGTTGCCATTGGTAAAGTAGGCACATGAATAGGTCAGCGTGTCATCCAGCCACAGCTTATAAAAATCGTTGCCGACGTCATAATGGCTTTGGACGTCACTGGCGCTTTCCTTTTCACCATGACTCTGTTTGGGCATCATATGGCGGAACTTGCTGCTGCGCATAAAGCTGTCTTTGCTTTCGTAGGCCGATTCAATGACTTTTTGAATGCTGCCGTCAATTTCGATTTTCTTATCCATGAAGGCCTCGCCTAAAGCGATTGAAGCGTTTTTGGTCAGGTCGCGCACTGGGATCTTCTCGTTGAACCGAATTGTTGCTTGCGGCTCGCCATTGCCGTAAACGACTGAGGAACCGTCCCAGAATACGATTTTGACGGGGATGGTAAATGAGCGGCTCAGCAAGACTTTATAAAATGTCTTTTCCAACATGTGCTTTTCCTTCTTTCCAATCCGTATGCAGGTTATTATACACCAGGCAGTAAAATTAGGCGGAATTTGCATCATTGCATGCTATACTTAGGCTAAATTGTCTAAAAATAGGAGGGATTGGATGGTCAATGCATGGCATCGATTCATCGATAACGTACCATTAAGGCGGTTTGCGGTGTTGGCGCTGTTGATCTGGGTGCTTTATTTGGTACGAGGAATGCTGAGCGCAATTCTGCTGACGTTTATCTTTACATACATTGTAGTGCATTGGGTTCGCTTCGTTCAGCGCTGGATTCCCAGACTACCCTCGCTGTTGGTGGTCTTAGCAACCTATGTCGTTTTGATCGCGGCCGTCTACTTTGCGGTAACCAAATACTTGCCGCTGCTGATCACGCAGATTGTAAAGATGGTCAATTCGGTCTTAAAATTCTATCAATCGCAGGATGGTTCTTGGCTGATCAAACAGCTCAATCACTACATTAGTGCCAAAACCGTCACAGCCCAGGTCAAGCATGGCATCAACCTGGCTTTTTCGACTTTAACCAGCCTGACGAAGATGGCAGTGACGTTCTTTATGTCATTTATTCTGAGTTTCTTTTATACGATTGAGCTCAAGCAGATGTATTCATTTAGCCGTTTGTTTTTAACTAGTGAATTGTTCAGCTGGCTGTTTGAGGATATCTACTATTTTGGCAAGAAGTTTGTTAATACGTTCGGTGTGGTTTTGGAGGCGCAGTTCTTTATTGCACTCTGCAATACGGCGCTGACAACGATCTGTCTGATGTTTATGCATATGCCGCAGATTCTGGCGCTGGCTTTGATGGTCTTTATTTTCAGTCTGGTGCCGGTTGCTGGGGTGATCATCTCACTGATTCCGTTGAGCATGGTTGGCTATTCAGTTGGTGGCATTCGCGACGTAATCTACATCATCATTATGATTATTGCAATTCATGCACTGGAATCGTACGTCTTGAATCCCAAGTTTATGTCCAGCCGTACGGAACTGCCAATCTTTTATACGTTCGTAGTGCTGATGGTCAGTGAAAAGCTGTTTGGTACCTGGGGCTTAATCGTCGGCGTGCCGATCTTTACTTTCCTGCTTGACATCATGGGCATAAAGTCGATTGGGGACAAAAAACAAAGTGAATAGGTTTAATGACCAGCATTGATGAAAATCGGTGCTGGTCTTTATTTATCAACGGGGCATCCGGCGTGGGCGATTTGAAATTTAAGAAGGGCGGCGTTGGGCAATACGAGATAGTTGTGGATTGTCATTCTCATTCAAAAGCAATCGTTTTAAATTGTTGATTAAGACAAAATTAAAAACGAATTAAAAAACGTGTTGACTTTCTAATCTGGAATCAGTAGACTAAAACACATCAAATATTTACTACGGCAAAAGAAAGGAGCCATGGATCATGAAAAAGCAATTATTCGTACAACTCAACAACATGGCTCTTCAATTGAACGCCCTACTGCTACTGCAGATCAAGGACCCGGTTGCGTGATTAAGCATTTTTGCTGATCAGCGATTGAGCCCTTCTTTCTGTTGGCATGGGGGCCGATCGATACCGGTTGAGAAAAGCCCTCATTCCATTGCGGATGAGGGCTTTTTTCTTTGATCAAATGCAGTCAGCAAAATATTTGATTGATTGAATGATGAGAAAAATTAAACAAGGGGAGTCAGGCTTATGAAGATTAAAAATAAGAAAACGGGGATTGCCATAATGATGGCAGCCATGACCATGATGGCAGCAGGATGTTCCGCAACTGGTTCGCAAAAAGGCAACTCAGCTTCAGGCAATACGATTAAGGTTGGGGTCAACATGGAACTGTCTGGCGCGGCCGCTGGTTATGGTCAACAAGAAGAAAACGGGATCAAGCTTGCCGTTCACGACATCAACAAAAAAGGCGGTATTAAGGTTAACGGCAAGAAGATGAAGATCAAGATCATCACGCGCGACAACAAGACCTCAACTTCAACGGCGGCTTCGGTTGCTTCACAATTAACCACCAAGGACAAGGTTGTTGCTACGGTCGGCCCCGCAACGACCAACGCGGCTACGGCAGCTATTCCAAACCAGACTAAGGCGCAGGTTCCACTGGTTTCACCAACCGCGGCTGATCCTAGCTTTACGCGGACTAAGAAGGGTGGCGTTCAAAAGTACGTCTTCCGGGCCCAGGCACAAAACAACTACCAAGGTCAAGTGGCTGCCAACTTCGCCAACACGCATCTGAAGACTAAGCGCGTAGCTATCTTGGCTGATAACTCCAGTGACTACGGGACGGGACTTGCCAAAGCATTTAAGAAGAACTTTAAGGGTACGATCGTTTCAACGCAGTATTTCCAAGAAGGCGACAAGGACTTTAGCTCTTTGATCACGGCTATCAAGAACAAGAAGATCGATGCCATCTACGTTCCGGGCTACTACTCTGAAGTCGGTGTAATTATCAAAGAAGCGCGTGAAGCAGGCATTACGGCCCCAATCATTGGTTCTGGTGGGATGGCCGATCCAAAGCTTGCTAAGATTGCTGGTGCTTCAAACGCAACCAACGTTTACTACACGACGCCATTCTCCACGATTACGGCTAAGAACAATGCCGAAGCTCGTAAGTTTATGAAGGAATACAAGGCTAAGTACGGTCAAACTGCACCAACCTACTCTGCATTGGGCTACGACGCGACGATGATGGTTGCCAATGCCATCAAGAAGGCCGACTCAACCAATTCCAACAAGATTACGGAAGCCTTGGCTAAGACCAAGAACATGAAGGGAGTTACTGGTACGATTTCAGTTAACAAGCACCATGATCCACAAATGAAGATGTCGGTTGAACAAATGACCAATGGTAAGGTTGTCGCCGGCTACACTGTTAAGTAATTAAAGAAAGGGGGCACCAACCGTGCAAATCTTTATGCAGCAACTGATCAACGGTCTCTCGCTCGGCAGCATCTACGCGCTGTTGGCTTTGGGATATACGATGATCTATGGGATTATCAAGATTATTCACTTCGCGCACGGTGACGTCTATATGCTGGGGGCGTTCTTCGGCTACTATACGATCAACGTCTGGCATTTCAACTTTATCATGGCGCTGTTCGGCTCAATGATCTTCTGCGCTCTGGTGGGCATGCTGATCGAGTTTGTCGCATATCGGCCGCTGCGTCATTCACCACGGATTGCCGTTTTGATTACGGCGATTGGGGTGTCTTACTTTTTGGAAAACGGCATGTCGGTCCTGTTCTCTGGCGACACGCGCGACTTTCCCCAGGTAATCAAGCAGGTTAACTATGAATGGTTCGGCATTCGGGTAACCAATATCCAGCTGTTGATCTTTGCAACCACGATTATTTTGATGATTGTTTTGCAGCTGATCGTTAAGAAAACCAAGATGGGACGGGCAATGCGGGCGGCCGCGGCTGATCCCGTGGCCGCTGAACTGATGGGGATCAATATCAACGGTACGATTTCATTTGTCTTTGCAATTGGCTCGGCTATGGCTGGTGCGGCCGGCGTTTTGATTGGTCTGTACTATAACTCGATTGAACCAGCGATGGGGCTGACGCCAGGGATCAAGGCCTTTGTCGCCGCTGTCGTTGGCGGTGTCGGCTCCATTCCAGGGGCAGCAGTCGGGGCCGTGATTATTGGCTGTCTGGAATCACTGATGCAGGCGATTGGCTTCTCTGCTTTCAAGGATGCAGCCGTCTATGTTGTTTTAATTATCGTATTGCTGTTCTTGCCAGCAGGTCTGTTTGGCAACAAGCAGCCAGAAAAGGTTTAAGGAGGCGCGAAGATGAAAACACGTTGGCAGACCATTGCCATCTGGTTCGTCTGCATGGCAGCCGGATATGGCATTATCTATGCTGGTGAAATGACTGGCGTGGTTGATACGTTTATCGAGAACATGCTGGTTATGATGGGCATCAACATCATCCTGGCCGTCAGTCTGAACCTGATCGTGGGCTTTTCTGGTCAGTTTTCGCTGGGTCATGCCGGCTTTATGGCAATTGGCGCCTATGCAACGGGAATTATGACGCAAACTGAATCAACATTTGCAGGACTGATCTTTTCCATGATTACCGGCATTGTGATTACGATTGTGATTGCTCTGATCGTTGGGGTTCCAACCTTGCGGCTTAAAGGCGACTATTTAGCGATTGCGACGATGGGGGCGGCCGAAATTATCCGGCTGACCGCCAATAACTTAAAGATTACCAATGGACCGGCTGGGCTCTACAACATTCCCCAGCTTGCCACTTGGCCGCTCGTTTACATTATGATGTGTCTGACGATTATTATCGTTGCCAATTTTGTTCACAGTAAGACGGGCCGGGCGATTCGCGCGGTTCGCAATGACGAGCTGGCGGCCACGGCCATGGGCATCAACGCAACTAAGTACAAATTAATGGCCTTTGTAATGGGCGCGTCACTGGCAGCTGTAGGCGGTTCGCTCTATGCTTCCTACTTGCAGAGTATTGCCCCAAGCAACTTTAACATCATGGAGTCGGTTTCGATTCTGATTATCGTGGTTTTAGGCGGCATTGGCAGCATTACTGGATCCGTAATTGCTGCCGTCGTCTTAGGCGCAATCGACACGATTCTGCAAAACTTCGGCTCGCTGCGGATGGTTATCTACGCGGTCATGCTGATCGTCATTATGATTGCCAAGCCAAGCGGACTGATGGGGCGGCGCGAGTTTTCGATCGGCAAATGGCTGACCAGGCGCGCGGCCAAAAGGCAGGCGGCTGTTGCTGAATCATAGAAAGGAGCTCTTATGGCAGAAAAATTGTTAACCGTCCGCAACGTCACGCGGCAGTTTGGTGGGCTGACAGCGGTCAATGACGTTTCGATGACGATCTATGACAACGAGCTGGTCGCCTTGATTGGTCCCAATGGCGCGGGTAAAACGACCCTGTTCAACATGCTGAGTGGCCTTTTACCAGCTACCAGCGGCACGATCGCGATTCGTCATGATGGTCGCTTCTACAAGGTCAGCGGCAAGGGAGCCACCAGCGTTGCCCAGCACGGCATCTCGCGGACGTTTCAAAATATTCGGCTGTTTGGCGATATGACGGTGCGGGAAAACATCATGGCAGCTTTGAACAACCAATTTAGGGAAAATTTCTGGAGTACGATTTTCCATACGCCGGGCTATTATCGCATCGAGCGGGAGATGAACGATGAAGCCCAAAAACTGATTGATCGCTATCATTTGACGGCAGTTGCCGATAGTCCGGCCAATAAGCTGCCTTATGGGATGCAGCGGCGTGTCGAGATCGTGCGGGCCCTGGCAACCAACCCCAAGATTATCTTTTTGGATGAGCCGGCTGCCGGGATGAACCCTGAAGAAACCGCGGAATTGACCAAGATGATTCGTCAGCTGCGTGATGAGAATAATCTGGCCGTGCTTTTGATCGAACACGACATGTCATTGGTGATGAGTTTGGCTGAGCGCATCTACGTTCTGGATCAAGGCGAGGTTCTGGCCAGCGGTACGCCTAAAGAAGTCAGCCAGAATCCAGCCGTCGTTAAGGCATACCTGGGAGGTGACATCAATGCTGCAGGTTAAGGACTTAAGCATCAGCTATGGCGCGATTCA
>OGKH01000564.1_pt1 | contig 21925 bp, 35 predicted proteins | sample 1572421 | NCBI WGS metagenome assembly OGKH01 (sample SAMEA2582084, study PRJEB24529) | metagenome | biome: Human gut stool | place: China | collected 2011
TTTAGTATTAAATGGCTATCAGATAGGGCGAAGATTTACATAGATAAAAAGCGTTGTCCTAATGCATATCGTGAGTTTATGTCTTACGAATTCGCACAGGATAAAGATGGCAATTTTATTTCTAGCTATCCAAAACATAATGACCATACCATTGATGCGGTGCGTTATGGCTTACGTGAAATCATGGATGGTGCAAGATTTAGCTGGTAAGGGGGTACAATGCTAACAACTAATGAAATGTGGCAAGCAATCATAGAGGGGAGTAGCGGCATCTCCGAACGTGAATTCTTGCAAAGTGAAATACGAAAATTCTTAAGCAGCAAAGATAGAAAAGACATGCTAACAGGTAGACGATACTACAAAGGAGAGCATGACGTTCTAAATAAAAAGCGGACTACTATTATTGAAAATGGCAGGTTGATGGAACTTGAAAACCTACCGAATTATAAGATTGTTGACAATCAGATAGATGATTTGGTAGACCAAAAAGTCAATTATATGTTGGGTAAACCGCTTGAAATTAAAACGGAAGATGACCGCATCACAGATATATTCAATCGTAAATTTCAACGTACATTGTTAAACGTGTGCAGTGATTCGCAGATAGCTGGTAAAGGGTACTTGTATCCATATATTAACGAAAATGGTGATATTGCTTTCAAGCGTTTAAAACCTGAAAATATTCTTCCGTTTTGGAGAGATGATGATCATACACAGTTAGATGCATTTGTGTATATGTACGATATGGAAGTGTATGCTCCGCTCGGTGCTAATCAGACAGTGACCTTTGTAGAGTTTTATACAAAGGACAAAGTAAAGTATTATACCTATCAAAATCAAAACTTAAACATCAATCAAGAGAAAGACGAGCAACGCTATATTAACGCTGGCAACGTGTTCTATGATTGGGGTCAAGTGCCTTTAATCTGTTTCAAGGGTAATCATATAGAACAACCTATTATTAATCGTGTTAAGTGTTTACAAGACGCATTGAATGATATGTATTCGATGTTAGCAGACAACATGATGGAAGATAGTAGGAATACTATTCTAGTATTGAAGAATTATGACGGCACGGATTTGGCAGATTTTAGACAAAAGCTAGCACAGTATGGGGCGGTCAAGATTAATACAGTCAATGGTGATGGCGGTGTTGAAACCTTGCATATTGAAGTGAATACGGCTAACTTTCAATTTATTATCCATGCATTAAAAACGGCAATTATAAAAAATGGCCGTGGATTTGATGCAAAAGACGATAGAATGGCGAACAATCCAAATCAGATGAACATCATGAGCATGTACTCTGATATTGATTTGGATAGCAACCAACTTGAAGTAGAGTTTCAGGCGTCATTTGAGAAAATGCTTGAATTCATTGGTCAGTATTACAACATTCTAGGTAGTAACGCACTTGACGATGTGGAATTCATGTTTAATAAACTGACCCCAGTCAATGAGGGCGAAATCATCAACAATTGCCGTAATAGTGTAGGTATCATCTCCAATGAAACAATCGTATCTAATCACCCATGGACATTAGACACTAATGAGGAATTAGAGCGATTAAAGAAAGAACAGGCTGAATTAATGCCTGACTTTGTAATTCCTAATGGTGGTGAGGAACATGGCGAATGATTACTGGCAAAAGCGATATGAACGTATCCTAGACGAATCATTTCAAAAAGCAACGCTAACAGATAACGAAATCAAAGAGCAGTATGCACGAGCGTTAAGACGAATGGAGAAGGCTATTAACGATTGGTATCGTAGATTTGCTAATGAAAACGGCATTACCTTACAAGAAGCACGAAAGCTACTTGATAAGTACGAAATGAAAGCCTTTAAACTGGACTTGAAAGAGTTTGAACGCGAGGCGAAACAACTCGGAATGTCTAAAGAACATCAACAAATGCTATCTAATGCATCGATACGTGAGCGGTTAAGCCGTGAGCAGATGCTATATATCAATATGGTGCATGAAATAGAAGTCATGGCCCATAGTCAAAATGTATCTGTTAAGAATATGCTTGATGATGTGTATAGATCATCAGTATATAAAAGTGCATACACGGCACAAACACAACGAGGTACATACTCGATGATTAATAGTATTGATGGCAAGCGTGTTGATGGCGTTGTAAATAGCCAATGGGCAAATGATGGGCAAGATTTCAGTAGTCGCATATGGAATGATAAGGTCAAGCTAGTATCTAACTTACAGAATGATTTCACGCAAGCGTTGATGATAGGTCAAGGTGCTGACACTATGGCGGATAACTTAAGCAAGCGAATGAAAACATCGTATAGTAACGCTAAACGGCTAGTAGAAACAGAAACAGCACGAGTACATGAACAGGGTTTTCTTGATAGCATGGCTGAACTCGATGTTGATAAGTTGGAGATACTAGCCACGCTAGATAGTCATACATCACCTATTTGTAGGCGAATGGATAGAAAGATTGTTAGACGTGTGGATGCTAAACCTGGTGTTACTGTTCCGCCGTTTCATTGTTATTGCCGTTCTACTACTATCCCTTATATAGAGGGGTTAGATGGTGAAACACGAACAGGCAGAAATAAAGATGATAAAAGCATCGATATTGATGGTGCTATCACCTACGAAGAGTGGGAAAAACAATATATTAACTAATAAGCAGCTTAACGGCTGCTTTTTTAATTGCCGTTTTAGTATTGTTAGGCGTAAAACAACGAGACCGTAATTGTGAGGTGTGGCTCACGATAATAAAGCGAAATGGGTATTTGTATTAAGGGGGTCAATATGACTAAAGACGAATTAATGAAGTTAGGTTTGAGTGAAGAAGTAGCAGACAAAGTGGTGGAAGATTACGGCAAAAATTACGTATCTAAAGACCAATTTAATGCGAAAAATGACAAACTCAAATCGGTAGAGGGGGAATTATCAAAGGTACGTGGTGAAATTGATAACCTTCAAAAAGCCAATGTTAATAATGATGAACTAAAGAAACAAATCGATGCATTGAAAACTGATTCAGACAAAAGAACTGCTGAATACGAGGCGAAAATCAAAAGCATGGAAATCGATAACATCGTTAATACGGCATTGAGTGGTGTCAAATCTAAGAACAATAAGGCTGTGCGTGCTTTGTTAGATCTAACTGACGCAAAAATTGAAAACGGCGAAATTAAAGGGCTCAAAGACCAATTAGATGCGGTCATGAAAGAGAACCCTTTTTTATTTGGCGAAAACACAAAACCCAAAGGCACACCAGCTGGCAATGAGGGCGGTAATCATGGCACACCTACGATTACATCAAAGGAATTTGCCAAGATGAACTATGCTGAACGCTCGAAACTTTACGATGAAAATCAAGAACTTTATAACCAATTATCAAAAGGAGAATAAAAAATATGAGTAAACAAAAATTCACATTTGATTTGCAATGCTTTGCAACAGGCGTTACTACTTCTACTAACATGATTAAACCGCAAGTAATGGCTGACATGGTGTCCTCCGCCTTGCCTAAAGCAATTAAATTTACACAAATTGCAAAATTCGATAACACTTTGGTAGGTCAACCAGGTGAAAGCGTAACAGTACCAGTATGGGGCTATATCGGTGATGCGGTAGACCTTACAGAAGGTACTGCAATGGATACAGAACAAATGACTGCATCTCACGATGATTACAAAATCAAAGAGGCTGGTAAAGGAGTTGAATTGACTGATAAAGCCATCCTTACAGGTTTGGGTGACCCAGTTGGTGCAGCCGCTCAACAATTATCCATGTCTATTGCATCTAAAATTGATAACGATGTATTAGCTGCATTGAGTGGTGCTACACTTACTTCTACTTCTACAAGTGCAATCTCTTACAATGGCATTGTTGATGCGGTTGCTAAATTTAATGAAGAACAAGAAGGTGTGGTGAAATATTTATTTATTTCCCCAGAACAAGAGGCAACATTACGTAAAGACCCTAACTTTATCGACAAAAACAAATATGGCAACGATGTAATGGCTAGTGGTGTACTCGGCAAAATCGCTGGTTGTAACGTTGTTGGATCTCGCAAAAGTGTAGAAAACGCTGGCAACTTTGACAACTATATCGTTCAAGTATCACCAGAAGCAGAAGATGGCATTCCAGCACTTCCAGCAGTAACAATTTTTATGAAACGTGACGCCGTAGTAGAAACTGATCGCGATATATTGAAACGTACAAACGTTATTACAGTTACTGAACATTATATTGCTGCATTAACTAATAAATCCAAAGTTGTAAAAGCAACATTCAAAAAATAGTAGGTGAAATTATGGGAATGTTATTAAGACGATACCACAAAGTATCGGATCCTAACGTAGATGAAAATACGAATACGGATGAAAATACGAATACAGGTGAAAATCCTAACGTAGATGAAAATACGAATACAGGTGAAAATCCTAACGTAGATGAAAATACGAATGGTAAAGGATTGGTGAAGAATGCTGGAAAAAATTCTGAATCTAATTCTGAAAATAACGAATAAAAGCGTTGATACTGACACACCTATTCTTGAATACCTAATCAGTGCAGAAACTCAACGAGTACTCAATATTATCAACTGTGAAACGCTACCGACTGAACTCGAACATGTAATAGTGTATCGAGTAGTTGGAGCGTATTTACAGACTAATATTGTTGCGTTGGTTGGTGCTGAAAATCTCGATGTGCCTACACAAATTAAAATGGGGGATACTCAAGTTAATTTCAGCGGCAAAGGTGCAGAGGATAGATTGAAAGAAATGGCTCTAACATTCGTAAATTATGGAGAGGGTGAATTGACATGCTTCCGACGGCTGAAATGGTAGAAAAGTACACAAAGCAAATTGAAAAACTTTATGATTGCGAATGTACGATTGAAACCGAAATCGACCAAATGGACGAAGAAACAGGGATAATGGCGAAATCAACCAAAATTGACGGCCCATATCCTTGTAGAGTGTCATATAAAACATCGAATATTGCCAATATGGCTGAAATACCCAAATTTACGCAGTACACGAGCCTTTTCTGTTCGCCTAGTGTAATCATACCAAAAGGCTCACGAATAGCCGTTACAGGGCGAAATACGAAACAATTTTTTCGCAGTGCCTCGATTTCTGCACGATATGACACCCATCAAGAGGTGCAGCTTGAAAATTTAGAGGTGCATTAACATGGGTGTTGATTTTGACCTAAAAGATTTTACTGATTTTAAAGATAGTTTAATAAAGTTAAGTCAATCAGGGAATATTCAAGCATTTAATAAAAAAGTGGTTGAAAACATGGCCAGTGTGTATGTGCGTGAGGCAAAGTTAAATACACCAGTTGGTAAAAGGTCGGTAAAATTCATGCAACATGGAAAGATACAGACTAAATACTTTGATAGCGAACATACACGCCAATCATGGAGTATTGGTAAATATCAATTAAACAATCAAAGCGGTAAAGTTGAAGTATTTAACACATCATCATATGCATCCTTCCTAAATGATGGCCATAGGCAAGAAGTTGGGAGATTTCTTCCGTGGATAGGTCAATCTAAAGGCGGTGTCATGCAAGGTGGTAGGTTAAAAAAACCTTGGGTAGATGGTGCGTATATGCATGAGAAAGCAGAAAAGGTAGTCAATAAGAACGCTAAACGTATTATGGAGATTACATTAAAGAAATGGATTAAAGATCATGGTGGATACTGATGTATTAACGGCTGTATCTAAGACTGTACATAAGGCATTGAATGTGCCTATATACCTAGAATTCAAAGAAAACAATATGACATTCCCATGTGCTTATATCAAGGTGATTGAGCCGAGTATGAGCAGACATGTTGGAACGCTATATAATACCTCTTTGGATTTAGACATCATGTATTACGCCAATAATCTTGATGTGGTTACAGATACAAGAAAGTTATTAGAAATTCCTAGTGTGTTGTATCAGTTGCTTGAATTCGTACAAGTTGGGGAACGTACAATTATGGGAACTGGTATGAAGTATAAGGTGTCGGATGGTGTATTACATTTCTTTGTAACGTATGAAAATATTTTACGAAGTGTATCTAAGCCAATCGAACGCATGAAACACATGGAATTAACAGAAAGGGTAAAAGATGGCAGAGAATGAAACAGTTGAAACGCCTGTAATGGCTGAACAACAATTTGATGCATATACAATCGTTGCATCTGATAAATATAGACGATATCGTGATTTGCTCACATGTCTATTAGATGAAGATGTGATGTATACGCATAGTGATATTGATAGAATTTTAAATCAGGCATTAAAAACGCCTGTGAAAGGTTAGTGAAATATGGCATTAGGTGGTGGCACATTCTTATTCCATAATAAAGTATTGCCAGGTACTTATATTAATTTCGTATCTAAAGACCGAGCATATGCGGAAGTATCCGATCGTGGCTTTGGTGCTATGATGCTTGCCTTTGATTGGGGCCCTAGCGGTGAAGTGTTCCGTGTAGATAACGATACATTCCAAAAAGAATGTCAAAAGTATTTTGGTTATGATTATGGCCATGAAAAAATGAAAGGCTTACGTGATTTGTTCCGTGGCTTAAAAACTGGCTATTTCTACCGCTTAAATTCCGATGGTGCACAAGCTACAAGCACAATCGGTAAAGCAAAATATAAGGGTATTCGTGGTAACGATTTGGGTGTATCTGTACAAGCTGACCCAGATAATAGCGGCAAATTCATTGTGAATACATACCTTACTACTGGTGATGTTCGCAAAGTAGTAGATACTCAAAAGAACTTGAAGGATGCAACTGAATTGAAAGACAATGATTACATTATCTTTACTAAAACAGGTGCATTGACTGCTAGTGCATATGCTGCATTGACTGGTGGCACTAATGGCAGTACTGTAACTGTTCAAAATTATCAAGATGGTCTTGATATGCTCGAACCATACTACTTTAATACAATCGGTTATGCTGGTTCTGATGATACTGTTAAAAACTTGCTCATCGCATTTACAAAACGTTGCCGTGAACAAAGTGGTGCTAAATTCCAATTAGTGATTCATGGTAAACAAAAAGTAAATTATGAAGGTGTTATTTCTATCCTTAACGATGTAACTGATGAAGGTGCTGAAAAAGGCTCTTTGGTATATTGGACATTAGGACAAGAGGCATCTTGTAATATCAATGCAACAGTAGGCAATATGATCTATGATGGCGAATATACTGTAAATGTTAGATACAAACAGTATGAACTTGAACAAGCTATTAAAGATGGTATGTTCATGTTCCATAGCGTAACTGATGCGGTAGGTGGCAACATTCAAGGTGATGTGCGTGTATTGAAAGATATCAACACATTCACAGAATTTAGCAAAGCTAAAAACCGAGATTTCTCATTCAATCAAGTCATTCGTATACTTGATAATTGGGCGATTGATAGTGCTAGATTGTTTAATAAAACACACCTAGATAAATCCCCTAATGACCAAGCTGGCCGTGAATCCTTATGGGGTGATTTGGTATACCTTGCTGAACAATATCAAAAGGTACGTGCTATCCAAAACTTTGACGATAAGGATATCCCAGTACCAACACAAGGCGATAATAAAGAAGATGTATTGGTTAACGTACAATTACAACCAACAGTAGCTATGGAAAAATTGTACATGACTGTAGTAGTAGCGTAGGAGGTAACACATGGCAGATGAAATTTTAGATGCTTTGAAAACGATGGAGGCTGGCGATGTAGTTTCTTCCAAATTGGCATCTTGCTATATCGTAACTGGCGGTAATAGATATTTGCTGTTCCAAGCAAAAAAACTTACTGCAAAAATTAAGAAAAATAAAGAAAAAGTGGCTATTTTAGGCCGTATCGGTGCTGGCAACAAATCTACTTCTGTTGAATACAGCGGTAATTTGACAATTTACCATAATACAGCTCTATTTGACAAAATGGTTGAAAAATACTTGAAAACTGGTGTTGACACATACTTTGACATGCAAGTAGTCAATCATGATCCGACTTCTAAAGCTGGTAGACGTTCTGTTATTCTCAAAGGCGTAAACCTTGATGAATTAACGGCAGCAGAATTCGATGCTGATGGTAAATATATCGAACAAGAACATAATTTCACTTATGAAGGTGTTAAATATGTTCAACATTTTAATGAATTAGATGGGATGCAAGCCTAGTGCTTGCTCCCTTTTTTATATAGGAGAACTTTACAATGGCTGAAAATTTGAGTGCATTTTTAAAACAGAACGTTGAAGTAGTAAATGAAACGGAATACGTGGCATCTAAACGCATTAAAGGTGCTAATGGCGAGCCTATTGCATGGAAAATCAAGACATTGGCTACTGACGAAACTGAAAAAATGCGTAAAAAATTTACTAAACGAATTACAGACCGCATCACACGTCAAACAGAAGAACGATTCGACATGACTGCATATAATGAAGAATTAATTTCTAAAGCAATCACATACCCTAATTTGTATGATGCAGAATTACAAGATAGCTGGGGTGTAACTGAACCAGTTGAACTTGTAAAAGCAATGCTTACACCAGGTGAATATGCTGACCTTTTAGCTGCAGCAACTGAGGCACAAGGCTACGATGCTGGCATGAAAGACAAGGTAAAAGAAGTAAAAAACTCCTAGATTCCAATGAAACAGAAACGATGTTTGCATATTTGGCATTTGTAAAATACCATATGCAACCTTCTGTTTTTGCGGAAATGAGTATAAACGAAAAAGCGGTAGTAATTGCTTTTATTCAACAACATGCAAAAGATGAACAAGCTGAGTTGGATAAAGCGAAGAGGGGGTAATGAATGGCTACACTTTCAAACTATATAAGCCTATCAACTAATATTCCTAATGCAATGAACGCAGCCGCAAATGCAACTACAAAAGCCTATCAAACCATGAATACGTTACATAACAAGATGAATGGCGTATCTAATGCTAGCGAAACCTTAAAGGCCAGCCTAGGCGGTATTATGAATAGCTTTGCTGGTAACTTATTGGCCAACGCAGTCATGAACGGCGTGGGAATGATTAAAGGCGCCGTAAACTCCATTACTGATACTGCTACTGAATGGGCAAGTGTACAAGCTAGATTAAAGTTAGTGGCAGGCAGTCAAGAGAATGCTATCTACTTAAACAAACAGATATTTGAATCCGCTCAACGTGCTAGAGGTGGATACATGGAAATGGCTGATGCAATTATCCAAGTATCGCAATCGGCACATGATGCATTCCCTGACCCTCGGCAAGCCGTAGAATTCATGGAAGGTATTCAAAAGGTATTCGCTATTGGCGGTGCATCAAAAGAGGCACAAAAGAACGCTATGCTCCAATTAACACAAGGTTTAGCAAGTGGACAATTACAAGGTGATGAATTCCGTTCTATCGCTGAAAATGCTCCAATGATTGAAAACATCATTGCTAAATCTATGGGTGTATCACGTGGCGAACTTAAGAAGTTAGCATCAGAGGGTAAAATCACCGCTGATGTAATTAAGAACGCCATCATGAATAATATGCCTGAAATTGAAAAGCAGTTTGAATCGTTGCCGAAAACTTGGGGCGATCATATGCAATCAATTAAAAATAAAGCAATTAAAGCGTTTGAACCTGTATTTCAACGAATATCAGACCTTGCCAATAGTGAAGGTATACGTGAGTTAGTAGACAACGTAACAGGGGCCATTCAAATGGTAGCACCTGTATTCTATTGGCTCGTAGGTGTTGTTGGTGAAACAATTAACACCTCTATATGGGCGTTTAATACATTGTCTAACTTTATCCGTCAACACTCATCTATCATGTATTTAGCGATGATTGTATTAGGTGGTGTACTTTCGTATTATGCGGTACAGGCTGGTATTGCAGCGGTTAGAACTGTAATTGCTGCAGGTGCTATGGCTGTTAAAGCGGCAGCCGATTGGGTAGAAACTGCAGCTATATTGGCAATGATAGTAGCACAAGAAGGTTTAAACGCAGCATTATATGCGTGTCCTTTGACGTGGATAATCGGCTTGATTGTGGCCGTTATTGCTGTATTCTTCCTTGCGGTTGAGGTTATTAACTATTTCTGTGATACAAATATTAGTGTATTGGGTATTGTAGTCGGTGCATTCTATGCGTTCGGTTCTGTTATTTATAACGTGTTCGCCCTTGGTTGGAATATCATCGCAGCGTTTGTTAATTTCTTGGCCAACGTATTTAAAGACCCATTAGCAGCAGTTGGTAATTTATTCGTAGATATTTGGAATGGTATTTGGAGCTTTATCAAGGCTCGTATTAATGACATTATTGGTGCGATTAATAAAATACCAGGTGTAAAAATTGAAGAAGTTGGCGATTCAACTGGTATGCTGAAACGCTTTGAGGTGGCAGGTGGTGAAACCACTGTTATGAATAAGATGGAATATTCTAGTATTACTGGTGCAGCAATGAATGGTTACGATGTAGGTGCTAATTTAAGCCTAGAAAATCTAATGCCTAACATGAAAGGTGTTCAAACTCCTAAAGAATTTGACCCTAGCAAACTTACGCCAGGTTCAGACCATGATGCAGCGGATAAGACTAAGAAAAACACAGGTAAAACGGCTAAAAACACAGGCAAAATCGCTAAATCGATTGACATGACAAACGAGGAAATCAAGGCCTTGCGTGAAAGTGCTATCGATAAGTCATTGAAGAAATGGCAAGATGCCAATGTTATCCATATTCAAATGAATAACGATGTGGAAATTAACAATGGTACTGATTTAGACGGATTCACAAGCCAAATCGCCAAAGGGTTAAAAGATGCGTTCACAATTCAAAGAGAGGGAATATAAATGTACTATTTCTATTTAGGAACTATGCAAATACCGATTCCCCCAAAGGAATTAACCACTACTATTAATGGTAAGAATGAAACTATTGATTTGTTAGGTAAAGGGGAAGTAAATATCATCAAGCCAGCTGGACTTACTGATATTGCCTTTAAATTCCTTTTGCCTAACTCAGACTATCCATTCAATGAATCGATGTTGTTTAAGTCTAAGAAGGCTAAATATTACATTGATGAACTTGAAAAGCTAAAAACCACTAAAACAAGATTCCAATTCATTGTAGTTAGAATGAAACCAGGCGGACAGATGCTAGCAATGACTAATATGAAATGTACGCTTGAAAATTACAGTATCGAGGAAGATGCGGATAATGGATTTGATTCATACGCCAATATATCATTGAAACAATGGAAAGATTGGGGAGCGAAACGTATTGAAGTAAAAACCGATAAAGATGGCACGGCTAAAGGTAGCGTGAAACAGGATAGACCAACGGATAATAAGGCGGTAGCATCTACCGCTAAGGTATCACGAGGTCAAACACTGCAACAGATTGTTAAAAAGCAACTAGGGAATACAGAAAACTTATTCCAAATTGCTGCACTTAACAAAATAGCAGTGCCAGCTATCTTGGGCGTAGGTCAAGTTATCCAACTAAAACGAGAAGGTAATAACGAATGGCTGTAGAAGAAAAGAAAACAGAAAAAACTGTTGAAAAATCTCAAATCAATGGCGTTATCACTCCTATTCCTATGCCTGTACAATTGCACTATGAATTAACTATCAGAAATAAAAGTACTGGTGATTTGTGGCTAGTAGAACCGCAAGACGATGTTCAGATTACTAGGGCCGTTGATTGCGTACCTAGTAAAATGACATTTAAAGTACCCAAAGACCCTAATCTCAACTTTGAAGAAGGGGATACAGTTAAATTCACTTTAAATGGTGGTGCTGTATTCTTTGGGTATGTGTTTGAAAAGCAACGTGATGGCAAGAATACTATATCGGTTACTTGCTATGATCAATTACGTTATTTGAAAAATAAAGATTGCTATGTTATCGGCTCTATGACTGCTACTGAGTTTATCAAAATGGTGGCCGAGGACTTTGGATTGAAATGCGGTTATATGGATGATACTGTGTGGAAAACTCCTGAGAAACCGCAAACCATATTCAAAGATAAGTCATTACAAGAAATGATATGCCAATTGCTCGATAAAACGGCTATATATACACCTAATCATGCATTTTATCACCTGTATGATGATGCGGGCGAGTTACGGCTAGCATCATTCGAAACAATGAAAACAGACATATACATAGATGATGAATGCATGGAAGATGTACAATATACTACCTCTATTGATAAAGATACATACAACTATGTAAAAATCGTGCGTACTGTTCCAAATGGTGCATCAAGCAAGTTAGAGAATACATTCATTGCCAAGGATGATAAAAACATCGAAAAATGGGGTAGATTGCAATATCTACTCATTCCTAAAGAGAAGGACGTCAATGTAGTAGCACAAGCCAAGGCAATCATGGCTCATAAGAATAAGAAAAGCCGTGAAATTAAATTAAAAAATGTCATTGGTGATGTGCGTGTGCGTGGTGGTTCATTGGTATACATCAATCGGAACTTTGGCGATATGATTGTTAATAATTACATGATGGTAACATCTGTCACTCATACGTTTAAAACAGGATTTCACGGAATGGATTTAGATTTAAGATACGTTGATAACGATGCAACTTATGAAGTAGCGAAAGATGAAGATGCTGAGGCAGTCAAAAAGATTGAGGCGGCAAAGAAAACACGTTCAAGTAATGGCGTTACTACTGGTGCTGGTGGTACGGCTGGACAGGTAGATACTGCTTTTAGTACTAATAGTTGCCGTGTATCTCAATATGGTAGCGTTGGTTGTGCTGATACAGTATGTGCGACTGGTTCGTGGTACAATGCAGATTTAAAAGCAGAATATGACAAAGGTACTGCATCTGTTCCTACACTTCGCCAAAACCTTGAGGCTAAAGGCTATGTTACTGAACAATTTAACGGCTATGCTAATAAAGGCGATTTGTTGATTTATGGCGATGATGATCATGTGGTAATTGCTGATGGTGCTGGCGGTTGCTTTGGTAACTCCTCAAGCCGTGGCTATGCTATGAAATACGGCAACGCAAATTATGCATGGCACGATGATGAAGCACCGACTAAAATTATCAGAATGGGGGCGTCATAATGGATAGTGAATACATGAAAATTGTTGGTACTATAAAGGAAATAGCAAGTACAGTTATTCAAAATGGCGAGCCTATGGAAGTAATTGTTGGCGAAGTAGTCGGTGTATCTCCACTTGCTATTAAAATAGACCCTAATCTAACTATTCCAGAAGGAAATATCATTCTTACTAAAAACACATGTGAATGGACTGTTGAAATGAGTGTAGACCATGTAACAGAAAATAGAGCTGGTGGCGGTGGTTTGGCTGAATACGCTAGTCATAACCACGATTACACAGGGCGGAAGAAATTCTTAGTACATAACCAATTAGTTGTGGGTGATAAGGTCATTATGTTAAAGGAAACTGGCGGACAACGTTATATAGCGTTAGATCGTTGGTATAACCCAAATAGGGGGTGTACAACTAAATAATGGCAGAAAATTTACTATTACCAAAACAAAGTAATGATGCTTTAATTCCTGATACAGTAAATTATATTGAACCATCGCATACGTATGATGTTGACTTTAGAACAGATAGCCAAATTAGAGGTTATGCTGATAAGTTGCGAGCAATGGAGCAAGCAATTTATAAAATCATTAACACAGAGCGATATCAGTATATTATTTACAGTTGGAATTATGGTATTGAAATACAAGATTTATTCGGACAGCCTATTCCGTATGTGTATGCTGAATTACAACGGCGTATAGAAGAGGCTTTGCTGAATGACGATAGAATAACCAAAGTATACAATTTTGAATTTAGCAATAATGGCGGTGATGTTATGACTGAATTTGATGTTGATACTATATATGGTACATTGCAAGGAATTAAGAAAGGGGTGAGCGGTATTGTATGAGCATATGACGGCTGACAGGATAGAAAAGCGAATGCTTGATAGAGTAAAGGACGAATTTGACCGCCGTGAGGGTAGTGTAATCTATGATGCTACTGCTCCAGCTAGTATTGAATTCGCAGAACTCTATATCCTAGCCGATGTTATATTGAAACAGGCATTTGCAAGGACGGCTGATAGAGAATTCTTAATTCTACGTGCAGCCGAATTCAATATCTACCCAGAGCCAGCTACACAAGGGGAATTTGAAGCCCAATTCAATATGGATGTGCCTATTGGTTCTAGGTTTAACTACAATGAATATAATTTCATCGTAACGGAAGTATTGAATGCCGATGAGCATAAATATAAAATGCGTTGCGAACAATTTGGACGTTCCCCTAACTTTGTAACAGGTGATATCACGCCAATTCAAGGTATTAACGGCTTAACTACCGCTAAAATCTTGAAAAATATCACACCAGGCGAAGATGAGGAAGAGACAGAAGTATTCCGTCAACGCTACTTTGAGGCTTTGAAATCTAAAGCATATGGCGGTAATGGTGCTGACTATAAAGAAAAGGTATTAGCCATTCCTGGTGTTGGTGGTGTTAAGGTATACCGATGTTGGAATGGTGGCGGTACTGTTAAATTGGTAGTGTTAAACAGTGATTACGGCCCAGCAGATGATGAACTTATCAAAGAGGTTGAGAATGTTATAGATCCGATGCCTAAAGGTAAAGGCTACGGATTAGCACCTATCGGACATACTGTAACAGTAGTTAAAGCTGAACCTGTTCCGATTAATTACACAATCGAAGTAACAATGACACAAGGACATCAAGTGTCAGAAATCAAGAATGCTATTGAAACGGCTATCAAAGAACGTCTAATCAATCGTTGTAAAGAGTGGGCGAAACAAGATGAAAAACAATTCATCACAGTGCGTTCAAGTATCGTAACTGCATTGACAGTAGAACTACCTAACGTGCTAGATGTCGGACACATTCAGATTAATGGACAGAATATACCAAAGCTAGAACTAAAGGATAATCAAATCCCTGTAATGGGAACGATTAATTTGGTGGCTGTATGATTACAGATTTTGGAATATTTAAGCGTGATATAGATATATCACAATTTGCCGTTCCGTTAACTCGTGATTCTCGTGATATACAAGAAGTGTATCGTGTAGAAAATGCAGAATTAAATATACTATGGGAATTAATGCTCGGAATATTCAAGGAAGAATACATCTATACCGCATCAGACTATGGATTAGATGCATGGGAGAAAATACTTGATATTTCACCTATTAATTTAAAAGACACACAAGGACGTAGAAACGAGATACTATCAGTATTAATCGGTCAACGTCCTTTTACTATGCCTAAAGTACAGGAAATGCTTGATTTCAAGTACGGAAAAGGGATAGTAACTCATAGTGTAAACGGCAATGCATACGAATATTGGCTAGATTTTAAACCAGGCAATGAATACCTATTATTTAATGTTTGGGAATACATTGAGCCAATCATTCCTAAAAACTTACTAATCAAATTTAAAAGTACAACTAAACTATCACAATCTGTATATATCGGTGGTGTGGTTGATGTTAAGGAAATCATTAGAATTGATGCAAAAGTTGATATTGATGAATTAAGCACATCAAACAATACATATATCGGTGGTGTGGTTGATGTTAAGGAAATCATTAGAATTTAGGGGGTAACATGGCGAAATATCCTAGTATTTCTCAAACTAAAAATGGCCGTATCTTGATTGCAAAATCAAATGCGACTGGTAAAGCGTTAGTACCTATTAAAGTAGTAGCTGGCGATGGCAGATTAACTAATCAAAACATTGAAACAATGGATAATTTAATTAATCCGTTGTTAGAGTTGCCATTTGCATCACCAGGTCGATTTATAAAAGAAGGACAATTTCAATTAGAGTTTGCATTGAGCAACAAAAATTTGGAACATGGATTCCGTGCCCGTGAAGTCGGAATATTTGCAAAATTAGATGGTGAAGATGATAGTATGGCAGTTATGATTGCGTACACAAACGGAGATGATTACGGATCGTATATTCCAGCAAAAGACACACCAATTAATTCAAAAGTGTTCGAAATAACAATTGCAGTAGATAACGCAGTAAGTGTGGTAGTACAACGTAGTGATGCAGCATATATCACGGCTGGTGAAATGGAACGTCATAACGAAAGCGAACATGCACATGACAAAAGGTTTAATGCAATCATTCAGCAAGTCAATAATATGATTACACCAACAGATGAAAACGATAAACAAAGCCTAGCACCTACACTAGAATTGGTAAAAACATTGCTTTCTAATTTGAATATTAAAAATTCAAAAGATGTAATTAAAGCATTAGATACAGAGACTTTATCCAGCTTAGGTGTGAGATATGATTTCAGCAATGTAAATGCGTGGTATATCTGTTTGGGCAAGCTGTTTGGGAATTTAATTATCCAAGGGGGAAAATTTGTCCCTGAAATTGCATCTATAACATTTCCTATTCGTTTTAACGAAGTACTGGCAGTACTTCCTATGATGCTAGATGAGCCAACTCCATGGCATGAGATGATGATTAGACCAAAGGCGCTCACGGCGAGCACGTTTAAAATGGTAAGTGGTAGCAATAACACTAACTATCCTAAGTCTCGTAATAATGGTTGTTGGATTGCTGTTGGTATTTAATCACCAAGGGGGAAGAAAATTAAATTTAACCATATATGATGGTAGAAAATATGATGTTCAATTTCCTATTTCTTATGCAAAAGAATGTATTGGTGTGTTACAAACATTAGAATGGCCTATTGCTATTGGTGGGGCATCAGTGGCTTACACCGATAAAAGAACTACTACTGGTTATACAATTGTTGCTGATGCATCTAGTGCAGCATATAATAGTGATTTATTTTATGTTGCGTTCGGAATTTAGCCAAGGGGGAAAAGTAAATATTATTGTAGGGCGTAATATTTACAATGATGATACCGTATACCCTATTGCATTTAATAATCTCCCCTCAGTTAATATTATTAATATTGCTGATACATTAGACCAAGATGGCTGGGTAACTAGCGCAATTAAATCTATCACAAATTTAAAATTCACCTATATGACTGCACAAAATAGTGTAACTGGTATTAGTTGGATTGCTATTGGTAATTAACCAAGGGGGAAATGATAGCGATACACAAGCCTATTACGATATAGGAAGTCAGCAAAGACAAGAGCAGTTTACTTTCCCTATAGCATTTAAATCTAAGCCATTATATGTACATCCATATGCAATTAATAAAGTAGAATTAAGGCATTTATCACGAATTGGATTTAGTGATAGTCAAATTACATCAACTGGATTTGCAGCGGTTATCAGTGAGAATAGTAATGCTATAGAACAAATCAAAATGCGATATATTGCTTTAGGCGTTTAAATCCCCATAACACACCATTCAATGATTGAATCTGCTTTTAACATTGTTTGATAACTAGAATGTACTTCATAACGCATATCAGTCCTAGATATTCTTCTGCTAATTGCACTTGCTCCCGAGTTCCCCCAAAACACTGATGCATCACTAGCAATGATCACAAATGTATGAAATAGATGGTTGTTTGTAAATGCTATAGGGAATATAACTTTATTTGTTGTGTTTTCTAAATTGTTAATATCTGATTGCTTTTGCTCGCCAGCCTTTTGTTTTCCCCCTTGGTCATTTAAGCATTTCAATGGCCTTGCGTAATTGTCTAAGTGATTTATGCGTATATACTCCATCGGTAACATTAGATGATGCATGGCCTAATAATAATCGTTTTGCGTTATAGTTAGCACCTACATCATCTAATCTAGTAGCGAATGAATGACGGCAATCGTGGGGTGTATGTTTAGCATTAATAGCTTTCATTGCTAATTTAAAGGCGTGCGAAAGAGAAACATAATTACGTTCCTCTATGATCCATTTATTAGATAGTCGATATTCAATAAAGGGCCATATGCGATGATGAATGGGAATGATGCGGATACCTGCTTTAGTCTTACTTGATGTAACTTTTAAATAACGTTGTTTTCGATTGATGTCAGTGCTTTTAAGATTAATTAATTCACTGGCACGCAATCCAGTATATAAGAGTATCAAGGGCAATTCTGCATTGAGATTCCATAAGCGGTTGATTTGATTTGTGGTAAATACTTTGCGTGGGCGTTTAGGAATATTGTGGCCAATATTCAAATATTGACTGTATGACTTTGAGCACCAATCATTAATAATTGCAAATGAATATAATTGATTAAGTAAAGAGCGAACTTTCTTACATGATGAATAGGAAAGACCGCTATTTAGCATATCTGATATTATATTTTGCAACTCCATATATGTGATTTCGTTGATAGGGCGGTGAGATATAGATGATACATGATGATAGGCACATTCATATCCTTTTATGGTGTGTAATGAGACATTTAATGAATGTAACTCTAACCACGAATGATACACATCATCTAATGTATGCACATGGGATAATGCCTCCATAGCCTCTTGATAAGAGGAATAATAACCTACAACTTTATATGCTACATAAGGGCGCTCATGAGCGCCTTTTAATTTCTCAATTAATTTCATAGTAACCTCCAAGAAAGGACAATAATATGTATGTATTTGTATTAGACGAAACCGGCATTCGCCAAACATCCTACGTAGTAGGAATACACGCTGACACATTAGAAGAAACAGAACAATTAGCAAGAGAAACGTATCCAAACGCTAACATCGTAACAGGTGATAGTGAAATGCAATCACAATTCATAAGCGGAAAAGCATACGTTAATGGTAAATTTGTAGATCCACCTATAGTTGAATATGTTCCAACAAAAGAAGATAAAATTAATGCTATTAAAGCAGAGTATGAACCTCGATTTAAAACACTGGAAGAGGCTCAACGACGCTTGCTACTCATGGGGAAACCTACTAATGCAATTAGTTCTCAATATATCAAGTTGAATAGCGAAATGGTAGCACGAATTAAGGAGGTGCAATAACATGCCTAAATATGTTGGAGAAAGCAAAGTTCCTGTAATGGAATTTTGCGAGTACTGTTGGGAAGTACTCAATGATGATGGCACGTGTCCTACTGAAGGATGCGTACATAATGCTTTATTGTCTTTAAACGAAAGTGAAACCGAACCAACGAAAGGAGAATAGATGCAAGAAATAATTAACTTTATTAGCGAAGCGTGGAAAACCTTATCTGAGTCGTTTGCTATTAAAGCAGTACTTGCGATTATTGCAGAAGTCGCAATATATATCCTAGGTTTAAAGCACATACAAGTATTGGGGATATTTATTATCTTGGTATTTCTTGATTTAATTACTCGTTGGTCAGCTATTAGTTATAAGATGCTAATTGATATGGGCCCTAATCCTGATAATATAAGCGGTTGGGATAAATATGTTGCTATCCCTGCAGCATGGGGCAAAGGGGTAATATCATCTAAACACATGCGGAAGCCGTTTGTAACAAAGGTATTAACCTATTGCCTAGCGACTGGTGCTGCCTGGTGCTTTGATTACATGGCAGGTGCATATGCGTTTGCTGTAAATCTAGTATGGCTGTATTTAGGATCCGTAGAGTTTTTATCTATTTTAGAAAACATGCGAGATGGTGGTAATACAGCTATAGCAGGACTGCTCGATGTAGTACATGCTAAGGTAGATCTGATTTTAAAAAAATAATATGGTGTTGTTTTTGTTGCTACGTTCATATATTAGAAACGTAGCTTTTTATATTTGAAAGAGGTGTACTTATGAAAGTAGGAACTTATTTTGATGATTATGAATTCGCATGCAAATGCGGCCGTCATGGATATGATGGTGAAGGTCATCCTATTTTAGACCATATCATTGATAAGCGTTTGGTTGACGTACTGGACGCTATCCGTGAGCGTATCAGTCAACCCATTGAAGTGTTAAGCGGTTATCGTTGCCCTGAACATAACGCAGAAGTTGGCGGTGTTCCAAACTCTCAACATGTTGAAGGCACGGCTGCCGACATTACTTATGACGGCATTGATGATGACTACCTCGCACAAGTTGCCGAAGAATGTGGCGCCGATGGTATTGGTCGATATTACAATCAAGATTTCGTTCATGTTGATGTTAGAGGTTGGGCTGCTCGTTGGACTGACCAGGACTAATATAAGGGGGTTAATATGTATGAAAAATGTAAAATATACCTCAACGCGATTAAATCTCAAATTACTGTTAAGCGGCTTATTATGTTTGCTTGTGCTTTGTTGCTCATCGTTGGTGCATGCCAGCTCATCGACGGCTACCTCACAGCAAGAGGAAACTATCAACGTGCCGTTGACAAGTTGGAACGAACTCAAAGGGCGCTTGATGCAAGCCGAAAACTCAATCAACAACTCAAAGCAAGCATTGCAGAAAGCCAACAACTTAACCGCGACGCAGGGCGACGAATTGAGCAGGCTCAAGACTATCAACAACAAACAGGGGCAGGAATTGAACGCCTTGAAACAAATCAACGAGAAACAGGCGCAAGAATTGGCGAAAGCCTCGAACATCTCGACGCAGCAAGAGGAGAAATTGAAAGAAGCCTCGAGCTCATTGGACGAATTGAAGAACGAAATCAAAAACAATAGACGAACAGAGCAACGCTTGCGGCGTCAACGTGATACATGGGCGATTAGTAATGCCGCTCTTTTTTTAGCTGGTGCATTACGCAGATAACATGGAGGTGATTCTTGTATCTCCTTACTATGTGAAGGTGGACACATAGGAACAGTCAAATGTTGGTTGATTGTTCAATTTCAAAAGATTATCAAAAGATTATAAGGCCTATTGTGCTAGTATTTATCAGTGCTAGTATGATAGGCCTTATTTTTTGTGTTTATTTTTAAATATCGGTTGCCTTTATTTTGAATGTATTGTATAATGTAATCAAGATAAAGGTACAGAGTTAATAAAGGAAAAACAGAAATTGATAAAACGAGGTGCTATCATGAAATTGTACAAAAATGTGGATATACTAGATTTAGAAAATATAATGCGAGAAGGTATCTTGCCGATCAGCAAAACCGGAAATGATAATTGGGATGATGGAAATCGCTCCAATAACTCCAAAGATATGGTTTACTTGTTTGAAGCTCTAAATCAAGGAGATAGTTTCACACATTACGGCCTTGTATTACTAGAAATCGATATAGATGATGCTATTTCGAGCGAAATCGATGATTTTGACATTAATAAGGGTGAATATATCGAATATATCACCTCCGAAGTGCCTGTAAGTAATATTAAAGGGATTTATATTCCAAAGATATTTAAAGAGCCTATAATGGCAAAATACGAAGTCGATTTTTCGGAAATTGATGTGAAATTTGTGGATGTAGAATTTTCAGTCTATTCATCAAAGTTGGATGAGTATGTTTTGGCTGATGATGAAGATAAATTGATATTTATAGATACAGCTAATCTATCCACATCGGATTTTAACTATCTAAGAGGTATTAAAAATAATCAAATGTTAGATTGCCCAAAAAAATGGAGATATATGATATGAGTAAAAACACATGGGGTGGCGCTCGAAAGGGCGCTGGTGCTCCAATAACAGTAAAACCCAATGACAAAAGAAAACAACGAGCTATATCCTTGAGTGATGCTGAATATAAGGAGTTGAAACGCATAGCAGATATAAACGGAATGTCTATATCTCAATTAATCAGAGAAGCCTTTGACCTTTAACGTGGAGTGGAAATAATGAACAATGAAATAGAAAAGCAGTTAGTTAGTAGTGAACAACGCAGAAAGTTTACAAACGATTTAAAACAAGGGTTAAAATGTTTAGTTGGAAGACGTGCAACCCCAAAGTTAAAAAAAGAGTTCGCAAAGATTGTAAAAGATACAATGAAAAAGAATGAAGTGATTATAAACAAAGAAATTAATTAAGATTTGTGTTTACGACTGTTTCTTAAAATAGTTATTTAAC
>OGKH01000584.1_pt1 | contig 20945 bp, 23 predicted proteins | sample 1572421 | NCBI WGS metagenome assembly OGKH01 (sample SAMEA2582084, study PRJEB24529) | metagenome | biome: Human gut stool | place: China | collected 2011
TTTTGAAGAATTGACTGGCGTATATGATCCAGATGATCTTGACGGTGATTTTAAAAAATAAAGGTGAGTGAAACTATAATGACTGAAAATAAGATGACGATTCGCTTTTACAAAAAAACAGCAGCACAGTTAGCTTATTTGGAAAAACTATGGGAAACTAAACCGATGCTGATTGAGAAAATGCCAAGTACGAGAAATGCTTTTATCAATATGCTTCTGCAGGATTATCTGGAAATTATCATTAAGAACCTGGACGGAAATTCAAAAGTTAGTTATGAATCACTGAAGAAAAAATTGCTGACGCAAAAAAATACGCAGCTGGAACAAGTCAAAAAAAACCAATTTAATCTGGCTAATCGAATGAATGAACTTTATTATCTGCAAATGATTGCGACGAAAGTTTTAATCGAGACTGGTGGCTTAAACGATCTTGAATCGATGTTTGAATTCGGATCAACTGAATACAAAACTCATCAAGCTTTAAAACAATTAGTTGATGAAGATAACAAGCGATTGTTCGTGAAAACTAAACGTCCTCGCTCTACAAATTAAAATAGAAAAAGGTAGACTTTTTTCAAAAGTACTGCCTTCTTTATGCTTGACGTCCTTTAAAATTGTCCCCATCTTGTATAATAAAATTGTATTTCATTTAATAAATGGGGAATAGTTATGAAAAGTAATTTTCAGTTTTTGGTTAACGAATCAGACACACAAATCTTATTTGACACGGCAAAAGATGCTGAAGATTTGTATGCGATGGGAAAGTTTAGCAATGAGTTAGAATCGCTTCGGAAAATTGCGGAAAATGTTGCTCGACAATTGTTAGACCTGAATTTCGTTTCCATGGGAGATCGTAGTACTTTTAACGATTGTTTGCGCGAGATTGATAAACATGGTCTGGCTCCGCGTGAAGTTCTTCAAGATTTATATGACTTAAAGGGATCTGGTAATAGTGCTGCACACACCTTGCATAAGTATAGTAAGAGTGAAGCATTAACGGCATTAAGGAAAATGTACGATGTTTTGGTCTGGTTTGGTGGCTTGTACATGGATGAAAAACCAGAATCAGAATTCTTTGAACCTAAAGATGGACTTTTTAAAACGACTGCCGATCGCAAAGTGATCTATGTACAAACAGCAGATAATCAAAACGGTTTGTGGCCTGCTTATAAAGATCTAGAAAAGATTGGCGACACTACGATCGATAGTTATGAGATGGACAACCACCCTAATAAGGGCAGTAGCTGAAAAACGAATTAACCAGTATATGAAGACTGCTGGTGTGCCACATAAACTGCAATGGGCCGAATTAGCATACCGTAAGCAAGATGGAACTTGGTTTAGAGATTATGATGTCCAAGATGTATTGGAAAGATCAGGCGTCAGAAAAACCGAGGTTACTGAAGGTAATGAATGGTTTAAAACGGACGTTGAGACCGTCAAGAAAGCAATTCAAGCGGTTAAAGAAGGTCGTAAGTCAATCACCGTTTCTTTGAAACTTAAAAACGGCATGATTAAACTGCGACCTGAACAAAAAGAAGCCATCAAAAAAACCAAGCAAGCCTTCAAAAAGCATGACAAGATGCTCTGGAACGCTAAGATGCGGTTTGGCAAAACTATGACTGCCTTGCAACTAGTCAAAGAAGAAAAGTATCAGCATGTCTTGATCATGACCCATCGGCCGGTAGTTGATGAAGGATGGTTTAAAGATTTTAATAAAATTAGTATGCCTGATGCTGGTTACCTTTACGGATCCAAAAATATGGGTGAAGACATTAGCAACTTGTTGAAGTCTGGTAAGCCATATGTATATTTTGCTAGTCTCCAAGACTTGAGAGGCTCAGAAGAGGTCGGTGGTAAACAAGGTGATAAGAACCACGAGATTTTTGATAACGAATGGGATCTGGTAATCGTTGATGAGGCTCATGAAGGCACACAGACTGAATTAGCTCAAAGAGTTACTGATGAGGTCGTGACAGAGGACCACACTAAATTACTGGAATTATCAGGAACGCCGTTTAATATTCTTGACCAATATGATGAGGATCAAGTGTATACGTGGGATTATGTGATGGAACAGCAAGCTAAGCATGATTGGAATATTAATCATCCTGATGAACCTAATCCCTATGCAGGCTTGCCGGAAGTATCTATGTACACCTTTGAAATGAACCGTGATTTTAAAGAAGCCCAGTTCATGAATGAGGATAAGCAGTCATTCAACTTTAAGGAATTCTTCCGTGTTGATGAACAAGGTAAATTTGTTTATGAGTCAAAAGTTAAGCAATTTCTGCGTAATATCACGACTCCTGATAGCAAAACTAATTATCCATTTTCAACTAAAGAATTTCGAAATCGATTAAGGCATACTTTGTGGATTCTGCCAGGCGTCAAAGAAGCTAATGCGTTGGAAGATTTGATGAAGCAAGATCCAGTATTTGGTATGGAGTATCAAATTGTTAATGTTGTTCGTAATGGTGATGATAATGGAGTGGCTTCAAAAAGCGATATTAATAAAGTTAAAGACGCAATGAATCCTGATCCGGCCAAGACCAAAACTATTACGTTGACCGTCCGCAAAATGACGACTGGTGTTACAATCGAGCCTTGGACAGGAGTATTGTTCTTATCGAATACTAATAGTGCGATGCAATACCTACAAGCAGCCTTTCGTGCGCAGAATGCCTACTCAAGTCCAACTTTTGGTCAAAAAACAAACTGTTATATCTTTGATTTTGCGCCAGATCGTGCTCTAACTGTCATGGCAGCAGTTTCTCAATTAGATACTGGCGTTGGTAAGCGAACTACTGGTGCACAGAAAGAAAAAATGGCACAGCTACTGAACTTCTTGCCAATTATTGGTGAAAAAGGTCAGAGTATGGAGCCATATAACGTTGATAATTTATTAGCTAAGATCAAACGCGTCTATGCCGAGAAAGCAGTCCAGTCAGGATTTGATGATGATTCACTATACAGTGATGAATTATTAATGCTAGATGACGTTGATTTGCAAGATTTCAATAATTTAAAAGAAAAGGTAGGAACAACTAAAGCTGAGAAGAAAAAAATAGAAATTGATGTTAACGATCAAGGTTTAAGTGATGAGGAGTACGATACTGCTAACCATGCTAAGAAAAAGCCTAAAAAAGAACGCACTCCTGAAGAAGAAGCGGCATTAGAAAAAATGAAGGCCTTGAAGAAACAGCGTAAGACGATGATCTCAATCTTGCGTTCAATTTCAATCCGAATTCCAATGATGATCTACGGCATGAAGGTTGATATTAATCAAGATGTTGACATTCATAAATTTGTTGACATGGTTGATCCCTTGTCTTGGGAAGAGTTTATGCCAAAAGGTGTAGACAAAAAATTATTCAAGAAATTCATTAAGTATTATGATCCAGATGTCTTTATTGAAGCAGGACGGATTATTCGTCGTAAAACTAAGGAGCTAGATAAGCTTGATCCAATAGATAGAGCTGAAAAGCTGGCGTTAATTTTCGGTACATTCCGTAATCCAGATAAGGAAACGGTTTTGACGCCATGGCGGGTAGTTAATATGCATTTGGGTAAGACAATTGGGGGCTATAATTTCTATGATGAAAGCTACCAATATACAACCGAGAAAGGTAAAAAGATCAGAACATGGCGCGAAACGGAATATACTGATCAAGTCTTTAATCTTGATGCACATATTTTGGAAATCAATTCCAAGACGGGGCTTTATCCGCTGTATGCGGCACTTTCGATCTATTATCAGGAATACATGGATATGATCGAGCAAAGTGGCGGTAAGTTTAGCTTTGAAGATCAGTTGATGATTTGGCAACGGGTTTTGCGTGAGAATATCTTTGTTGTAGCTAAAACGCTTATGGCTAAAGCAATTACCCAGAGAACATTGGCTGGCTACCTGGATATGGATACTAATATTGAATTCGTTGATCATATTGTTGAAGATGCTAAAGTAAGTCCTAAAGATGAAGCAGAAAAGATTAAAAGGAAATTTGGAAATATGAAGTTTGATGTAGTCATTGGTAATCCACCGTATCAAGAGAGTGCGAAAGGTGATAGTAGTCGTGATGAGCCTATTTACCATAACTTTATGGACTTATCATATCAATTAGCTGATTTAGTAACGTTGATTACGCCAGGGCGTTTCTTATTTAATGCTGGGCAGACACCCAAATCATGGAATAAAAAAATGCTAAATGATGAGCATATTGAAGTTACTATGTATGAAAAGGATAGTAGTAAAATATTCCCTCGCACTGATATCAAGGGTGGCGTGGCTATTACTCTTCGTGATAAAAACAAAAATTTTGGTTCAATAGGTGTCTTTACACCATATAAAGTTCTGAGTGGTATTGTTAAAAAAGTTAATTCACTTAGTGGTGAATCACTTAGCTCCATTGTTTCATCACGTGGTAATTATAGATTCGCACCTGAGTTTTTCGAAGATTTTCCATATGCTAAAGATAAGTTAGGAAAGGGAACTGGAAATATGATTGTTTCAAATGTTTTTGAAAAGTTTCCAGAAGTATTTCAAAAAAACAAGCAAGAAGCTAAGGAATATATGGAGATACTGGGTCGTTTAAATAATAGGCGAGTTACTCGTTATATTATTTCAAAATATGTCTTAGGGAACGACTATACTGATTGCTATAAGGTAATGCTGCCAAAATCTAATGGAAGTGGTAACTTTGGAGAAACTTTAAGCTCGCCTTTGGTTGGTTCTCCAAATGTTGGGGCTACTGACACTTTTATTAGTATTGGAAAATTTAAGACAAGATTCGAAGCAGACTCACTATTGAAATATCTAAAATCTAAATTTTTAAGAGCATTACTAGGCGCTAGAAAGGCTACACAAGATAATCCTCGTTCTGTTTGGCAACTAATCCCTGTTCAAGACTTTACTTCTGATTCTGATATTGATTGGACAAAGTCAATTTCTGAAATTGATCAGCAACTTTATAAAAAATATGGTTTGTCTGATGATGAAATTAAGTTTATTGAAGCAAATGTACAAGAAATGGATTAATAATGAAGAATTTCAACCAGTTAAAACGACAAGAAAAAGAAGCATTTTTTATGCTTCCAATAATTACAGAAATAAAGCGACTCGGTGGGCAAGCAACTACAAAAGAATTAAAAAAATCAATTGTTGCAAATTGCAAGGATATTCCGGAAGATGTATTTACTAGCAGTAAGGTCTCTAGGAATGGCAATTTATATCTTGAAAACATGTATCCATTTAATTTCTCAGTTACTAGTCTAGTAATGGCAGGGTATATGGATAGACCACACCCTGGGCAACTAGTATTAACCAAAAAAGGACGTCAGTTTAATGGCAGTTCTCAAGAGTTAGTAGATGATGTTCATAAATTATCTTCACCAATCTGGGCTGAAAGATCGAAGAAAAATAAACAACGTAAAGAGAGACAGCAACAATTAGAAAAAGAAAATGATGATAATGAAGAATGGCGTACAAAGCTGTTGATGGCATTAGAAAATTTAACACCTGCGAAATTTGAACTCTTTTGTCGAGCACTTGTTAAAAAAATGAATGTGGATATTGATGAGAATATTGGTGTTAAGCTGAGTGGCGATGGAGGGCTAGATGGGTTCGGTTACATGACCACTGATGACTTTAGGACTACTAGAGTAGCTATTCAGGCTAAAAAATGGAGTTCAAATCACTTAGTTTCATCTCCTGAAGTTGATAAGTTTCGTGGTGCGATGGATAAGTATCAGGCTGAATATGGAATTTTTATCACAACTTCGTCATATACTCGTGATGCTATTCAGTCTTCAAGAATTGGAACTAGAGTTATTACTTTAGTTGATGGTACACGTTTAACAGACTTGGTAGCCAAGTATGAACTTTACGTAACTCCAGTTGTGACATATGAACTAGGAGAATTCTTTACTGATGACAACTAACGAAAAATTGATCAAGTCAGCTGACCGAGTTAAAGATCATGGTGAGGTCTTTACGCCAAAATGGGTTGTTGATAAAATGATCGAGCAACCAGAAATAGCGGCTAAGGTTAAATCACTTACAGCTACCTTTCTAGAACCGGCAGCTGGTGAAGGCGCCTTTCTGGTAGAAATCCTTGATCGTAAGTTAAAATATGCTGCTGAACTGAGTAAAAGTGCCCATGAATTTGGTAACTATGCTTTGATGGCACTGTCAACCTTATATGGTATCGAATTACTAGAGGACAATGTCGAAATGCTAGTAATGAACATGAAGGATACCTTTACTGATAACTATCGCGAATTAATGGCTGATGAATATCAGGAGGAACCAGATCAAAAGGTTTATAACAGTGCTAAAGTTATTATTCGTGCAAATATGGCCCAGGGCGATGCCTTAAAGAAGGTAGATGCTTCTGGCAATCCAATTATCTTTAGTGAATGGCAACCAATTGGTAAAACTAAAGTACAACGAACAGAGTACACTTTTGAAGCGATTGTTAATGGCGATGGGCCAACTGGTACTGTTCAACATGTAGTGGAGGAAATGACATTAGACTTATTTCCTAATGAGGAGCCTGAAACGTTTGAAGAAACTCCTACCAGGCATTTTATTCCATGTAAATGGACAGATATTTATAAAGAGGAAATCGAATAAAAATCTACTTTACGTTTTGCCATTTAGGTGATATGATTTAAACAATCTTTATTAAAAGATATTTTCGATAGGTGCTTTTTAACACCAAAGTGAAAATCAAGCAAGGGTTTTCACCCAAGCTTTTTATATTTAGTACCGCACTCGGTTTGCGGTCGGGTCAGCCTTAGCGCTGGCCTTTTTTATTTAAAGTGAGATAAAACTTTTAAGAAGGGGATCCTAACGAGAAACTCACGTTATTGGTTTACTGTTGCAGAGCTTGCTCGAGCGTTTGACGTTCCAAAGGATAGGATCGAGCGAGTTGCAGGCAATAAGATTGCATTCAACCGTATTTGCATCGTCCGTGAAGCAGTTTTGGACCGAGGGAGCTATTCAGTATATGTTGGCAATAACTTCACGCTAAACGAAGCCAGACGGTTATTAGAAGATGATAAAACTGCTTTGCTAGGTGTTAAGGTTAAGATTGCAAATGATACCGGTGACTATATTGTGCAGATAAAAGATCTGTTAAAGTCATCTCACTTTATGGTTGCTAAGGATAAGCTGACTGATTAAAAAAGAAGATGGCTATTTACTGTTTATAGTATATAATCAATACTGGTAGCGGTTATTGTTTTATTTAAACGCTTCCGTTTACCACCTTTTTTAATTAAATTCTTTCGGCACTCCAAATGGGGTGCTTTTCTTTTGTAAAGATGAATCAGTTTGGTAATCTAGACAGAATTGATGGTGTAAATATGGCTAAAATGACGGTTGAAGAAACTAAAGAATCACTTAAGAAAGAAATTATTCGATTAGGAATCCAAGACAACCCTAGTCGAACCGTTTATCAGAAAAAATATCAACGTGGTGCAGCACCTAGCCCTAACAATGCAATGAAAGTTACTGGTATGAAATGGCAAGATTTAATGAATGAATTAGGGTTTAAGTATGATAGTCAAAAAGCTACCGTTGTTGGTGGTAGAATTGGTGGAGCTAATGGAAAAGGAAAAAAACTTGGTGTTAGATTAAATAACCAACAAAATTTAGATAACGTGGTTACACAGACATTAGAATTAATACACTCATTACACATTAATAATATCGAAGATTTGGAACGTGAATTACCAAAACATATTAATACCACATATAAGAATCTTACTAATCACGGTTATTCGTTTGAGAAAATGAAAGAATTATATAAAGACAAATATGGCGAAGAAATTAAAAATAATACTCGCTGGAGTAATACAAGCAATAGAGAATTAATTCATTTACTTGTTAGGGCGATGAACGATAACAATTTAGATAATTTGCAACAATATAGAGATTGGTGTAAAGAAAATAAAGATTATCCATCGTTGAATACTTTGCAGCGCAGATTGGATATGACATATACAGAATTAGGCAAACTAGTAAAGGTGTTAAAGTAAGCATTTGGTTTAACGACTAATAGTGATGGCACTCTCAAATTATACAAAAAAGGCAATGACAGATTCACATGGAAAAAAAGGCAGGGTATGTGTTATAGAGCATTAACATTGCCATGCAGCATGCGTTAAATTACAACCAAGAAGATGATAATTATTTTTCCAGATGATATAATCATTGGTAATGAATTGGAGCTTGATATGGTCAACTGTGGATCCACGTTAAACTAAAAAATGCTGGCTCGTTGCTTGTTTCTGGGAATCAGCTTTGCTGTACGTCAAGCGTTAAATAAAAACCTTATAGAGGAGGAGTCATTCAACCACGAATGGCTCCTTTTGTACGCTATGAGCGGCTTTGAGATGATCAATGGGCTTGGCTTGATGGTTTCAGAACGTCTCAAGACCGATCTAAGCCGTGTTTAATCTTATGGAGGTAGGAATATGCCACGTAAATGTCGCGATTACTTCACAGCTGCTGAAATCGCTCGTGCTTTTGATGTGCCAGCTGATAAGATTGAAGCCGCAGCAGGAAAAAAAGTTTACCTTAATCAAATTGGCGATATTCGTGAAGCAGTTTTGAGTGTTCATTCAAAATGGATTGGCAATGGCTTTACAGTTGATGAATGCAATCGCTTAATGGGGTTTAAAGCTGACAATATTGATCCGTTGCGAGTGTTTGAAGGAATCACAATTACGCTTGATCCTGACACTGGGGAAGGGATTGTACCACTTGATAATGTGATTCATGGCTATAATATTTATAAATACCAGTACGATAACGGTTATTGGGACTAAAAAAGCGCCGCTAATCAAATTAATGATTAGTGACGTTTTTAAATAAAACAAGGCGTACAACCAATACCGACCAGCCATGCTGATATTTTGATAAAAAAGGTAACAAAAAGGTAACAAAAGAATATAAACGTACGGTAACAGATTATTGAAATGTTAATCTAAAAAGCTGATATAACAAGGATATCAGCGGATATAGAACTAGACGATTTTCTTATATGGGGCAAGTGGGAATCGAACCCACAACCTTTGGTTTAGAAGACCAATGCTCTATCCAGTTGAGCTATTGCCCCAGACCTAATTAAGTATATTATATTCCACGAAAATGTCAATAATACAGTTGATTAGACCATTGCAAAACATTATATGTTAATGGAAGTCTAATTTATTGACAAAGCGCTTACATCGTTTTAATCTAACGGTAGAACAAGTTTGTAGACCAGCTACATGTTTTAACCTAAAGAGCGTTTTTTAGATTGGAGGCGTAGTGTCAATGACGGGCAGCAAGGTTGATCCTCGTGTAGTTAAGACCCGCAGTAGTCTCCGCAAGGCACTTGTATATCTGATGAAGCATGAGAAGCTTGAAAACATCAGCGTCCAAAAGATTACTGAAACGGCAAATATTACTCGAGGTACGTTTTATCTGCATTACAAAGACAAGCGTGATTTTATCAAGTCAGCAATGAATGAGATCCTGGATGATCTGTTTGCACAAATTATGGTTGAGCGCCAGATCTCAACGTCTGGCAACTCAGTTCAGGTGCTGTCTTTAAATGAAGCCTTTCAATGCATCGAAAACAGTGCAGAAGTCTTTGATGTCTTATTGAATAATGAACGTAATGATTTCTTCTATGCACAGCTCTATGACCGCCTTTGTCAGGAATTAACGAAATATGCCAAACAGTTGGATAGTGAATTTGACGATTTCGATGTTCCAGTCAAAATGCAGGTTTCATTTTTGGCATCCGCCGTGCTGGGCGTAATCAAAAGCTGGCTGCAGGATGGCATGATCTATACGCCACGCTATATGACGCAAAGCATGATGAAGATGCTGCAGCAGTTCAGCGGTGAGGGAATGCTTTTAACCTCGTTTTTTGATGGTAAGGTCAAGTCAGCCTTAGAAATCTAGTAAAAAATCACCGAGCTTTTTGGACTTGGTGATTTTTATTTTGTTGTGGCTTGATTTTTATTGACGCAATCAAAATGTTTTGATATGATATTAGCGTTGTATTTGTGAACCAACAACTACAACCGCACGCAACCGAGTTTTAAAAGCTTCGGCTGCTCGGCCGGCGAGTCTTAGAAATTAAGGAGGTGCACAAACTGATGTACGCAATTATCGTTACTGGCGGCAAGCAATACAAGGTAGAAGCAGGTCAAGCAATCTACGTTGAAAAGCTGGACGCAAAAGAATGCGAAAAGGTAACTTTTGACAAGGTTATCTTTGTAGGCGGCGACGACGTTAAGGTCGGCACGCCATTTGTTGACGGTGCTACTGTTGAAGGTACTGTTGACAAGCAAGGCAAGGAAAAGAAGGTTGTTACCTTCAAGTACAAGCCAAAGAAGCACACCCACACCAAGAAGGGTCACCGTCAACCATACACTAAGGTTACGATTGACACGATCAACGCTTAATGGGGTGATTCAATGATTCGCGCGGTTTTTCATACCAATCAGGATCATGGAATAGCTTCGTTTGAGATGACTGGGCATGCCGATCATGGCGATTATGGACAAGATATTGTCTGTGCTGCGGTTTCTGCTTTGGCAATCGCAACGGTCAATGGCTTGGAAAGAGTCGTCAAGCAGCCTGCTACGATTACGGCAGACCATGCGAATGGCGGTTTGCTTAAGGTCAGCTCAATTGATCCGGGACACGATTCCCAGATTTTATTGCAGACATTCTTGGAAGCCATGCTTGACATTCAAGAACAGTATGCTGAAAATATTGACATAAAAATGTCTTAAAAACAAATTTCAAGCTGGAGGTGAAAACTATGATTATGGATCTTCAATTCTTCTCCCACCACAAAGGGGGCGGGTCGACTGCCAACGGTCGTAACTCTGCTGGTCGTCGTCTGGGAACTAAGGCTGCTGACGGTTCTGTCGTAACGGCCGGTTCTATCATCTACCGTCAACGTGGTACCCACATTCACCCAGGTGAAAACGTAGGTCGCGGTGGTGACGACACTTTGTTTGCTAAGATCGACGGCGTTGTTAAGTTTGAGCGCATGGGTCGCAGCAACCGTAAAGTTTCGGTTTACCCAGTTGCCGAATAATAAAATTAAGCTCAAAGCATTTGATATTTTTATCAGCTGCCTTGAGCTTTTTTGTTTGGTTGGTGCTGTCAATGTAATTCAGATGAGGAATGATAAAATGAATCATTTATTTGAAAACGGAAAGCCGCAATCAATTCCGGCCGTCTTGGCAAACCGTGATCGACGCGTGGCCCTGCAGAATCAGCTGACGGCAAAACATCCGGAGCAGACTGTGATTGCTGCTAAGCTGAATATTCCTGGACCAATCAAGAACAATCAAACGATCAGAGACTTTTTTGCGGCTGGTTTGGCAGTTTTTGAAAAACAGCTGGCCGCTAAATTTCAGTTTAGGATGGCTGAGCAATGGCTAGGGGAGTCGACGGGGCCAGAACGTTTCTATCTGGTTGATGGCCCAGCCGCGCAGGTCAAACAACTGACAACAGAATTTGAAGAGGCTCAGGCTGCTCATCGGTTATTTGATCTTGATGTTTTGAGTCGTCAAAACAATCAGACCATTTCGATATCGCGAACCGAACTGGGACTGCCTAAGCGCCAATGCCTGATCTGTGGCCAGCCAGCCAAGGAATGTGCTCGCTCGCGACGACATTCGGTTGCTGAGCTGCAGGATCGCGTGGCAGCATTGATCGAAAATTATTGATGCAATAATAAAAGCTCCAACTTTTGAGAAATCTCAAGTTGGAGCTTTTGCTGATTTTTAGTAGTTGAACAGATCAGTGGACAGGTAGCGGTCGCCGCCATCAGGAGATACCGTTACGACCTTCTTGCCTTTGCCCAGCTGCTTGGCTAACTCAATTGCGCCATAAATGTTGGCGCCGGCTGAGATACCTGGCAAGAAGCCTTCCAGACGACCGACTGCTTGACCGGTCTTAATAGCATCATCGCTGGAAACTTCAATAATGCCGTCGTAGACTTCTTGATCCAGCGTCTTAGGAATGAAACCGGCACTGATACCTTGGATCTTGTGCTTGCCAGCCTTGCCTTCTTTAAGCAGTGGTGACTCAGCAGGCTCCAAGGCGTAGACCTTAATGTTTGGATCGGCTTTTTTCAAGGCGTGGCCGATACCGCTCAGCGTGCCGCCAGTACCAACCCCGGCAACAAAAGCGTCAGGCAGATCGTCCTTGCCAAAAGCATCAATGATTTCTTGACCAGTCGTCGGTTCATGAATTGCTGGGTTGGCTGGGTTTTCAAACTGCATTGGCATAAAGTAGCCTTTGGTGTCAACCAGTTCTTGGGCTTTGGCAATTGAGCCCTTCATTCCATCGGCACCAGGCGTCAGAATCAGTTCCGCACCATAGCCCTGCATCAGCTTGCGACGCTCAACGCTCATCGTTTCTGGCATGACGATAATCAGGTGGTAGCCCTTGGCAGCTGCTACGCTGGCCAGCCCAATCCCGGTGTTGCCTGAAGTTGGTTCGATGATCGTGTCGCCAGGTTTGAGCTTGCCTTCTGCTTCGGCTTTTTCAATCATTGCCAGCGCGATCCGGTCTTTGATGGAGCCAGCAGGATTGAAGAATTCCAGCTTTACGTAGACGTCGGCGGCATCTTCGGGAACAATACGGTTAAGCTTTAAAAGAGGCGTGTTGCCGATCAGCTGGTCGATTGAAGTGTAGATTTTTGACATAATTTTTTCTCCTTTAGGCAATGGTTAGTGCGTTTTGTGAATATTCAGCTGTTTTTTGCAGCCAGTTCTTAAAATATAGCTGCTGGACTTTTTCCCACTTGAATTGGGGATCAGTCAGCGTATTAATGTCTTTAAAATAATTCTTAGGCAATGCGTAGTGACGATCAGGATGGGCAGCTGTTTCCCGTTGGTATTCGGCTAATAGTGCCAGACGATCGTATTCAAGGTGGGCAAACAAAAAGTCTTGATTGTCGCTGCCGGTTAGCGAAAGCAGGTAGTCATCACTAGACACGGCGTTGATCGTCAGTCCAGGCGTTTGGCGAATCTGGTCATGGTCCAGCTCGGCATAGCGTGCATGCGGTGCCGGGAAGGGAATGGTCAGGCCATTTAAAACGGGGGTTTCAACCAAAACCTCATTGTCAAAGACGCCGAAGTATTTTTTGGTCAATTGCCGTTTTTCAATGCCATACAGATAGTTGGCGGCAGCCATGGCACCCCAGCAGATGTAGAGCTGCGGGATGTTTAGGTCGACCAGCGTATCAATCAGGCGCGTGACCTCATCAGGATATTCTACCTGTGCAAATGGAATCTGCTCAATCGGGGCACCCGTAATGATGAATCCTTGCAGCTGACTTACTTTGTTAAAGTCCAGCGGTTCAGAGATTTGTTGAACCAGTTTTGGGACCGGCCGATTGCGGTAGTGGTCAACGGGATAGAAAAAAGTAAGTTCAACCGTGGGATCAAGGGCCTTAAAGATTGATGAAAAACGCTGCTGAGTGGCAGCCTTGTCATGCATCAAGTTTAAGATACCGATTTTAAGACGCGGATTAGTCATCAGGTGCTCCTTTCCTAACGATTGCGATAGTTAAACAATCAGACTTTCACCGGTGAGTTTGTCATAATTTAAAGTGCGATGGATACAAAAAGCCCCACAAACTATTGCTAGTCTGCGGGGCTTTGCAATCGATCGGGCTGTTTATACTAATGCAAAACAAGCCTTTTCCGCAGAAAGAAAAAGGCAGCAACAAGTCATGTTCATAGCAAAGTTAGACTTAATCATGATGCACCTCTCCTTTCTGGTTATTTATCAACGCATCTTTAAACATGCCCTTATTTTACATGACATCTTACAAAATGCAAGTAGATTATCAAAAAATTATTAAAAAACGGTGATTAACCGCGCCAGCCCGCGATATCGTGCGGGGTAAAGCGATAGTCAAGTTTTTTCTGATAGGCCTTTTCATAAGCAGCCTTTTTTTGAGCATAGTCTTTTTCCATCATCAACTTGGCGTTTTCGTTGACCGAAAGCTGGGGATCTGGCCAAATCAGCGGCAGAACGTGCAACCGATAGCGGGTCTGATAAAAATCGTCGTTATTTTTTTCGGCTTTGGGCAGGTCGATGATTTCCGTAAAACAAGATATGATCGGCGCGTTGGCCCTGGCAGCGTAGTAGTAGGCACCACGCTTGACGGGACGAGGCTTGCGGTAGTTGAACCACATCTCTTGTTCTGGATATACCATAACCCAGTGCCCATGCCTAGTCTGCTGCGCGATTTTTTGCGGCAGCGTGCGGCCAAGATAGTTGACGTTTTTAGCCAGCGGTAAGACATCGAGATGATTCATCAAAAAGCCGATCAAGCCGCCCATTTTGAGATTGGTTTCTTGAATGACGATAAACAGGCGACGATGATTTTTTTGGGCCAGCGTGCGGATGACGGTATTATCCAGCTGATTAAAGTGATTGCTGGTAATTACTGCGCCTTGAGTTGGCGAAAGCGGCTTAAGATTTTCTAGTCCACAAAACGTGGTATCGTGGTTGAACCAGTCCGTGATTCCACGCATTGTGGTTCTGGCAATCAAGTTGTCAAAGCGAGCGCGCCAATGAGTCTGATCCTGCCAAAATTGATTAATGATATCTAGGCTTTCTGCTGAGGTCATCTGCGGGTCGTCAATTTCGACTTTTTCGTTAAAGAGGCCCTGCTGCGCGTGATCGGCAATATTGTTGATCACTTGATCGCGATGGTCGCCAATAATCATGAAAGCCGCACCTGCTCTCCTTGGTCCTGCAGCTTCTTAAACGTAACTGGATTTTTCGGCAGTTCGTCGGCGTAATTGAGCATGCTCATCAATTTTTCCCGGTCAAGCTGCTGCATGGCTGGCGTATAGTGGGCCCGCACCGTTTTGAGCTGCTGGGCGTAAGGCGTTTTTTGAGCGGCTTGCCAGAAGTACTGATCATACATCACTTGATCAAAATGCCATGGCTTGAAAAAGAGGTTGTAGTGAATCAGTTTGGGATCGTCAACACGTTCAGCAGCAAATTCACCATCTTTAGGCATGGCATTCCATTTTTCGTTCAGGTAGGTAATGCGGCCGCTGCACATGACGTTTAGATAATCTTGATCGGGAGCGATGCAGTCGACATGATATTTTTGCAGCAGATACAAGAAGTGCTGAGTAAAATCGTCTTGACGCAGCTGTTTAAAATTCATCAGTAAAACGCCAGAGTTGATGTATTCAGCTGCCGGTACGCCGACTGCATTTTTGATGTAGGTCTGCATTGGAGCAACGTGTTCTACGGAATGGTCGGGCGCTGCCCCGATCAGATCGTCATTGAGTGCGATGGCAAACATTTCTGCCGGGTCGCCGTTCCAGACCGTATCGCTGTCGACATAGATTGCCTTATCGTATTGCGGGAAAAGATCCGCTAAAAACAGTCGATAAAAGATGCTGGGCGTGAAGAAATCGGCCCGCAAAAAGTTTTCTTTACGATTTTGAATGGCTCCCAGCTTGGCATCATTGATTTCATAAAAAATAATTTCAACGTTATCGCGCGTCAGACTTTTAAGATTTTGCCGCGTAGCCTGACGCAAGCCCTGATGAACGATAATGATCTGATATTGGCGATCTGATGAGACGTAAGGCAGGAGTGATTCAATCGCTACGGCGGCATAGGGTGCAAAGTCATCGCTGATCGTATAGAAAATTGGAATTGGTTGAGACATATTGACCTTCCTTATAGTTCAGATTTAAGCTGCTGATATTCTTCCAACAGACCATCATATTCATGCAGCCGCAAATCTTTATGGACGTTGCTGATCTGCCATGGTTTGACCGTGAGAATATGGAACCATGGGAAGAAACGAAAGCTGGTGGTAAAGTGCTGAAAAACGGTGTCGTGATGAAGGCGTCGTTGATCATTGAACCGCCGCGGCGCGATTTTTTTGGCGTGCGAAAGACGGTTGATCGCGGCTTGATCCGGCATGAACATGTGACGCGTGGCAATCATACGGCGTGCCTTGACGAATAGATTGGTTGCCTTGATCTCTGGCAGATTCAAAAGCAGAATTCCTGAATTGATATAGTCGGCCATGCGCATTTGATGGTGGAAGAACCATTTGCCATAGTGATCCAGTACACCGACGACCTGCACGCCAGTCAGATCTTGATAGTAAAAATCGTCAAAAGGCTCGCGGCAGATAACGTCATTGTCTAGATAAAGCAGGCGATCTGGCATGTCGGGAATCAAGTCGACATAAAGGCGCAGCATGGAATAGGGCGTAAAGCGGGAATTCATGTTGGCTGACGGCTGCGATTCATTGAATAATTCAGTGCAGTCGATCAGATGCAGCGTATTTTGTGGATTATAGGACTGAAGCTGCTGGGTCAAAAGATCGGCGGCTTTTTGGCTGAACGGTTCGTATTCGCGGGTTTCAGTAGCCGTTTTCATGGTAAGAACATAGATGTTTAACGGCTCTTTGACATGGTGAAGCAGAGAAAGCGCAACGATCAAGACGCCATCTTCAGCGCGGTGATCGCCACAAAATAAAATATTCACGGTTTCATCTTCTTTCTTGAACGTATTTGATGGATTCATAGCTGCTGCAGCGGGCGCGCTGGTTCATTGCGGCTTGGATCTGATCGTGCAGCCAGACCTGCTGTTTTTTGGCCGATTGGTTTTCAGCAGGGATGAACGGTCCATCAATAAAAACAGTTAGACGCGGCTTTTTCCCAAAACGCGGCTTTTGATAGGTCGTCGTCATGCAAAATGCCGGGCTTTGCGTTTTAACTGGAAAGCGAAAACTGGTGTCGGGAAAAGGGCGGATCTCAGTATAGGCAGGCCAGACGTGAGCTTCAGGATAGATGAAGACATGTCCTTGATGCTGAACGACTTTTTGGACGGCTTTTAAGAGCTGTGCAGTTTGGTGAAGCGAATTGCCAACCGGCAGCGCGCCGCCAAAAGAAAGCAGCGGGCCGATCACGGGAATCCCCCAGTTGGCTGGAGCTGCCAGCGCGTAGAAATGCCGGGCCTGACCGACTAAAAACGGCATGAATACGTCGTTGATCGGCTGCGTATGATTGCCATAGACAAAGTATCCCTGTTTTTGGTAGGGTCTCAGCTTTTCCAGGCCGATGATTCGAGTTTGCCGATAGCCATAAGTATACAGATAGGCAAACGCTTTGGCACTGCTGCGCACCATCAAAGACCAACAGCGTTCAGCCGGCTTAGTGCGCAGCCAGCAAAAATCATCAGGCAGCTGAAAGTCTTGATGCGCGCTTTGAACTACGTCATCAGTTGGTTCGGTATAATAAATGGTTTTTACCAAACTTTTCACCTTCTAAAATTGTAGCAGTTAATTTAAAATTAACAGAAATTAGTCTAGAAGTTATTATACTCAAAAAATATTGCAAGTAAATACTTGCAATGTAGTAAAATTAAGCAGGAAAGGAGATGGGCCAATGAAAAGCAAGTCAGCCACCGATGAAAAAATCATGCAGGCGTTTGCTCAATTGGTTGAACAGCAGGGCTACAGCGCAACGACAACCGTACAGCTGGCCCAGACCGCTGGCGTTAATGAAAGTACGATCTTTCGTCATTTTGGCGATAAGCTTGGCTTGGCAACCGGGTTGATCGTCAGATATCGCAAGAGTTTGATGGACATCATAGCTGATTTTAAGCCGGTTTGGGATCTGGAAACCGATCTGATTGATTTTTCCAGATGTTTTCGAAAGCAGTGGCCTAAGCAGCATGTGATGGTAATGCTGATGAGCACGGTCAAGGACCCAGCACAAAAGCAGAAGCTGCATGCTGCGACTCACCAGATTAAAAATGGCATTCAAGAACAGATCACGCAATATTTAGAGCAGATGCAAAAACGCGGCCGGATTCGGGAGGACGTGAATCCAGAGCAGATTGCACTAAATTTTATTTGGCTCAATATCGGTCAGTTTTGGACCAGCCGCTTTTGGGAAAACGAGCAGCACCAGCTATCAGATGAGCGCTTTTATGAACTGTCGGTACGTCCATTCGTTCATCTGTTGACGACTTAATGGCTTAAAATAATGATTGATAAAGATGAAAAAGAAAGGTTGTTGAATATGGCTTCACGAATTGAACGGCTGCGGAAAAGATTTGATGCTTTATATATTGACGCGTTTATGGTTACCAATGAGGCAAATATTTTCTATCTTACCGGCTTTGACTTGATGCAGGGGGATGGCGAGCTTTTGATTACCAAGGATGCCGCCATTTTGATTACTGATGATCGCTATGCTACTGAGCTGCAGGAATTTGACAGCGATGAGGTCGTGGCTACGATCACGCGGGACTACTGGGGGGCTTTAAATCAGATCTGTCAGGGCAGGCAGATTGAGGTAATTGGGTTTGAAAATACGATTGACTACCGAATCTATGATGTCTTAGATGAAATCATGACTGCCGATATCGTACCTTTTGATGGGCTGATTGAGTCGATGCGGGCAATCAAGGACCCCGATGAGATTGAAAAGATCCGCTTGGCTGCCCGGCTGCAGTCAGCTGGCTATGAATACGTCTTGAGTTTTATTAAACCAGGAATGACCGAAAGACAGGTTGCCAACCGGCTTGATTTTTGGATGAAGGAGCATGGTGCCGAGTCCGCCTCGTTTCCGACCATCTGTGCCAGTGGTGCCAACGCTGCCATGCCGCACGCAACAGCCGGCGATAAGGAAATTGAAGAAGGCGATATCGTTACGCTGGACTTTGGCTACTTTGTTGAAGGCTATACGGCGGACATGACGCGGACGTTTGGAATTGGCGATATTGATCCAGAGCTAAAGGACGTCTATAAAATCGTCAACGAGGCCCGTCAAGCTGTGATTGAAGCTGCCAGGGTCGGAATCCACGGTGACCAGTTGGATGCTGCCGGCCGCCAGATCATTGAAACTGCTGGCTATGGCGATGAGTTCAATCATGGCATGGGTCACGGCATTGGCTTGAGCGTTCATGAACTGCCAAGCAGCTATGGTCCCAATGCCAGCGATGTGATCGTACAAAACAAACAGGTCATTACCGTGGAGCCGGGGATCTATATTCCAGAAATCGGCGGGGTGCGCATTGAAGACGATATTTTGGTAACGCATGGCGGAGTTGAAGTGCTGACGACGGCGCCAACCGAGCTGGAAATCGTTAAATATTAAGATGAAAAAAGAGCTAGACAGTTTATATAAGTCAATTGATCAAAAAGGCAAAGCAGCCATCTTAAAAAATCAGTTTACTGATCCTTATCTATGTCAAGTTAAGGCAGATTCGCGACGTGGTTTGACGCTGCTTGCTCGGCTACCGGTTCATGTCGGCAGAAACATCGGCTATGCTCAGCAGAAACTGCGAATCGCCAATCCCAATCTCTACTGTTATCCATTGACCGATCTGCATCTGACCGTTTTGGATCTGATCGGAGCACGGGCTGATTTTTCGCTGGCACCGGCTGTTTTGGCGGCTTATCAAAACAGCATCAAAGAACTGCTGGCGAATTGCCGCCCGTTTTCAGTCACGCTGCAAGGCTTGATTGCCAGTCCCAGCGGTATTTTGGCGGCGGGATATTATTCTGATGAGCTGTTTGAGCTGCGGGAGGCGCTGCGCTTAAAGCTGGCTAAAGAATTACCGCTTGCTGAGCGTTATCAGACAGCATCCGGTCATGTCACGATTGCCCGTTTTAAAGCGCAGCTGAACGATTCTAACGGGCTGCTTTTTGACTTGGCCAAGATGGATCAACTGCGATTTGGCAGCTTTGTCGTCAAGCAGGTAGACTTGGTAATTCACGATTGGTACAATCATGATGTAAAAGTAATTGACGAATTTGCACTGACCGCGCTAAGCTAGCATGGTTGCCAATTTTGGCGGAATAGTGCATAATTAAAAGGATGTCTTAATGACGAAAAAACTGGAGGGCTGACAAATGGCAGAAGATTCCAACATTATCTTAAACAGCGAAGATCAATCGTTGGGTACGATTCAAATCGCTCCACGTGTCTTAGAAATCATTGCAGGGATTGCCGCTGGTCAAATTGAGGGCGTTTCACGCATGCATGGCTCGATTGCCAACAGCGTCAGTGAATTACTGGGGCGTTCTGACCATCGTCGCGGCGTTAAGCTTTCCAACAGTGATGACGAACTGTCGATTGACGTCGACGTTTACTTGGAATATGGCGTTTCCGTTCCTAAGGTTGCTGCTGAGATTCAAGATAAAATCAAGCAGCAGGTTACGCTGATGACTGATCTGAGCGTTAAGGAAGTCAACGTTCACGTACAGGGCGTAATTACGGAAAAAGAAGAGCAACAGGTTGACCCCAATGATATTTTTGGGGAACACGAAAACAAAGATGGTGAAGAATAGTGGAAATTAGTCGTCATGCGATCCGTGAATGCGCCTTTCAAACGCTTTTTGCATTGGCTTCGGATCCGGAAATCGATCGCGAGGCAATCTACGCAGAACGCTTGGGGCTCAAGCCGGATGAAGAGGTGCCGGCCTACTTGCCAGAGCTGGTCAATGGCGTCTTGGCTCACCAAGATGAACTGGACGCTCAGATCGAATCCAAGCTGGCTCCAGGCTGGACCTTATCACGCTTGGCTCGCCCTGATCTGGTGATTCTGCGCCTGGCATTGTACGAGTTGGAATACACGCAGGTACCAAATGCCGTGGCTATTAACGAAGCCTTACGCTTGGCACACGACTTTAGCGATGAAAAGTCATACCGCTTTATCAATGGTGTTTTAGGTAGCATTGAAAGCGAGCAAAATTAATCAAAAAACTCATCTCCAAAGCGGGGATGAGTTTTTTTGTTGCGGCTTTAATGCTAGAATATAAACATATGCAATTTTTATGCAGTCTGATAAGGAGAGATTTTAGTGGCAACATTGATCGACGGTCGGGCATTGGCTAAAGAAGTCAACGCCC
>OGKH01000599.1_pt1 | contig 20219 bp, 17 predicted proteins | sample 1572421 | NCBI WGS metagenome assembly OGKH01 (sample SAMEA2582084, study PRJEB24529) | metagenome | biome: Human gut stool | place: China | collected 2011
CCCGGCTAATAGTAACACCTTGCAAAACAGTCACGTTCGCACCTATCCAAACGCCATCCTCTACCGTGACAGCTTTGCTTGTGTTCTCGCCCCATCTTTGGTAACTGTTACCTATCATGTGCGAGTTTGTAGTAATACAGGTGTCAAGCCCTATTGCAACATTATCTCCTATTATCACTTGCGAGTCATTGCAGAAACCTGTATATATATGAACACCATTATTAATCAAGCAATTCTTTCCAATTTGCACTTTATGCGGCGCTTCGATAAATATATTTTTTCCGAATCTCGTACTTGAGTTTTTTGCCATACCACAGGCCAATGCAAATTTTGCCCTGATTTTACTGGGTAGATTACTGCAAATAATCATTCTCTGAAGTCTTGATGTAATCTGAATTTTGCTCATCATTCTGCTCACATTTCTTTAAGAATATCCAACGTATGTCGAATTCCAAGATCAATACTAAATGCAGGCTGCCATCCGAGACTTTCAAGTTTTTCAGTTGCCAAAATCTGCTTTGGAATTGGTGAGCGATTTGCTACATCAGCTTCTGTTGGATCATCAAAAATAACCTTGCACTCCTCAGCCGTTGCTATCTTTTCCGCAAACTCTGCAATTGTTACCCTTACTTTAGGATTTGCCAGGTTATACGCCTCACCAACATTTCCATTTACCAGAACAGTAAGCAGTCCTGCAACACAATCCGCCACATAATTATAGCTACGCATCTGTGTCCCCGCACTTTTCATAACAACATCTTCACCTGATAACGCATTATGAAGGAATTGAGTATGTGCACGATTATCCGATGGGGTCATAAACGGTCCATAGGTGTGGCAAGGTCTTACAATTACGCTCTCAATGTCATATTGTTTCCAGTAGCTCACACATAGGTTTTCGGTCATTCGCTTACTTAGTGGATAGCACGACCTAGCTGACAAAATATCAAGGTATCCTGAATATGTCTCATCAAAAGCATCAAGAGAAATGTCTCCTTGTCCGTACACCTCACCTGAAGATACATAAAGACATCTTTTTCCACCATGATTCTTCATGTACTCAAGAAGTCGATGTGTGCTGTCTATATTTCCACCAATCGTTCCCACTGGATCACCGTTGAACGCTGCCGGATGCGCATTTCCTGCCGCATGAATCACATAATCGATAGCCTCATCAAATTCAATCGGAGCGTTTAAATCGTATGAAAGGTATTTCACATTATCATGATTTCCAAATTGATTTTGAAGCTTTTCTACACTTCGTCCCGCAAGAAGAACACGGATATTTGCTTTCACTTTCTGGTTAAGATGAATCAAAGCATCAGCCGCAAATGAGCCTATTGTCCCTGTTGCTCCTGTGATAAGCACTTTCTTTCCGTACAATTTCTCAATATCCACAGCATGAGCCAGTGTCGTTTCCAAATCTTCCGTATACAGTTTACTCTGACGCAAATTCATCTAAAATTCCCCTTACTTCAGCCAATCGGATCTTTTTGCAATTAGAAGTGCTTTGAATATATCGATATCCTCTACCGTCGTCAGTTTAATGTTCTTTTCTGACCCAGCAGAAAAGTAAACCTGTTCACCCATTTCAATCATCAGCGTGCAGGAAGCCACAGAATTTGTAATACCCGCTTTCAACGCCCTTCTGTGCAAATCACAAATTTTTCCGATAGGGAATCCCTGAGGAGTCTGTGTTCTCTTCAGATTATCACGCGGATAACTACCCGTCGAAACAACGCCATCCTCAGTCTGCATCATTGCCTCTGCACAAGGGATGACCGTGATTGCATTACCATACAGCTGTGTTACTCGAATGCAGTCCGAAATGATTTCTGCTGACACCATAGGACGAATTGCATCATGAATCAGAACGATGTCATTCGGGGAATGATGCTTTTCCAATTCAAAGACACCATTTCGGATGGAATCCTGACCATTCTTTCCGCCAGGTACAACATACTTTAACTTCGTAATATTGAACTGGTTTGCATAAGCCCAAAGAACAGATTCCCAACCTTCAATGCAAACAACTGCAATTTCATCAATTTCCGGATGATGCTGGAATGCCTCAAGTGTATACACAATAACCGGACGCTCATTCACGGTAAGAAACTGTTTCGGGATATTCTGATGCATCCGTGCTCCAGAACCACCAGCAATAAGTAATGCAATATTTGCCATAGTCTTTCTCCTTAATCTTTCCAGTATGCTTTAAACATATGATGGGTTACCTGCTTTTCTTTGGGAGGCAATTTCATATAGTCGCCGTAGATACTTTTTAGATAAGCATCATATTCCCTGAACGCCATAAATCTACTGCCCTCAAATTCAACTTCTGCAAAAGTATTTAGTATCTCTGTAGGAAGAATTTCCTTCTCTCTATATGAACCACACACCACTGCTGCATATTCACTATCTTCTAAAGGAAACTGCTCATAATATGATTCAACCCGATGCACAAGTTTCGAAGTAGATATAAAGCGACTCATCAGCCAAAAGGAAAAGCGAATCGGCTCAATATACCAAGCGTGTGTCTTACTACGGAAAAACTTCTTCCAATTTCGGGTCACCAGCAGCTCACGTTCAAATCGTCGTGCCCTAAAATGTTTTTTGGCATCTTCCTTATTCCCCAATCCATCAATTGGGAATATATCGACGTAAACTCCCATTTTTAAATTATCGCGTTCAAAGTTTTCCTCTTCCATTATGGTATCCGTGTCACACACTTTTGCAGCAAGGTACGCATAGCCTTTTGAATTTTGGGTAGAGATGATTTCAATTTTCTTTTCCCGCCCATGCTCAATCCCATACTTCAGAAATGCTTCATAATCTTCACGGGGCATTGCAATATCAACATCATCATCCCATGGAATAAAGCCCTTATGTCGAATCGCACCAAGCAGCGTTCCACCGCAAAGAGAATATTTCCATCCATGTTCTTTGCAGATTGAATCAATTAGCAACAATAATTTGAACTCTACTTTTTTCAATTCATCCAATTGAATTTCTCTCATTCGAATTCCCCTTTACTTCCTCAGCACTTTCTCAAACATAAACTTCCGCAGCCAGTTCGGAGCCAACGCAGATCCGCTACGAATCACGTAGCTCTTCATGTACTGGCCATTTCCAATGAACCCGCTGTCCTTCATGAACTTGAATAGCTTTGCCTGGGTTTTAGCGTACTTCCAGCCTGCGCGTCTTAAGTACATTTCAGAACCAGCCCGCATATGGAGCAGCGGATTCTGAATGTTGTAGCCCTGATATCCGGCCATCAACATCCGCAGCCAAAGGTAGTAGTCCTCCAGCAGATAAAAGTCCTGATACGAGCCAGCTGCCTCGACCGCCGTTTTCTTGTACATCACGCAGGGGTGATTGAACGGATTGCGCTTCTTCGCAAACTCCACAATCTCCGCATTGGTTTCCGGCGGAATGCGTCTCGTGTCTACGACCTTTGGATCAGTCGTAAATTCCTCCACGACACCGGAGCAGATGCTCACTTCCGGGTGCGTGTTGAACACATTGATCTGTTTCTCACAGCGGTCTGGATAAGCAATATCATCGCTATCCATTCGGGCGACCAGTTCATTCTTGCAGTGCTTGATGCCCTCGTTCAAGGCATTGCCGAGCCCGCCGTTCTTCGCCAGCCGAACAACATTCAAGGCATCACCCATCTCCTGTTGCTTCGTTGCAATCACGGCATCCAGTTCCGGATTCAGAGGGCCATCACACACCAGCACAAAATCATCCGTGGGAAAGGTCTGCTCCTGAATGCTTTCGATTGCTTGCCTCAAATATTCGGGCTTCTCTTTGTGATATACCGACATCAGTACAGAATATGCAGCGGCCATCATACAGCCACCGCCAATTCTTCAATTAGTCCGCAAGGGATGCAGAACCATGTAGTAAATCCTACTTCATTCTGTACCCCCTCGGAGATTTTTAAGTTTGTATATTTAACAAGATTTTTGACCATATACCATGCCTCATAATAAGCTGTCTCAACCACATTTAATCCGACATACCGATATGTATTCCAGTTCATCTTTGCGGCCTTGACCTTGTTGCCCGATTTCGATAATTTTGCTATCCGATAGATAAGCAGCGGCTCATCCACACCATAGGCCTTCCGACCTTCTTTGAGGATGCTGAGCCAAATCGCAAAGTCCTCGTGCATCCCATCGCCTACCGCATAGTACTTCGCATACAACTCTTTGCGGACAAGTGCAGAGGAATTGGAAAGAACATTCTGCTTTAGCAGCTGTCGATAGCCGACTTCTGCCGGAGCTACCAAGTACCAATCGATTGGCTTGCCATCTGCATCCATAAAAGCAGAACCAGTAAAAAGCAAATCCGCATTCGTTCTATTTTGAAGATCAATCTGCTTTTCTAGCTTTTCTGGTGCCCACGCATCGTCACTGTCCAGAATAGCAATCCACGCTCCCTTGGCCTCTTCCAACCCGTGCTTTCGGGTAAAGGAAACACCACTGTTTTTCTCATTCGAGATCAAACGCACACGACTGTCTTTCGCCGCAATGTTCTCAACCAGCCTCGCTGTTCCGTCCTTTGAGCAGTCATTAACAACAAGCAGCTCGAAGTTGGGATAGGTCTGATTCAACACAGAGCTTATCGCTTGTTCAATCGTCTTTTCGGCATTGTAAGCCGCCATGATAATACTTATCAGCCCGAAATCCTCATGTTTCATTGCCCTGTGTCCCTCATTCCTCTCTCGCACAAATAACAGCCCAGACTCAATCTCAAGGAGTCTGAGCCGTTCCTTTTACCTAAAGCTCTTATACAATTGTGCGCTTCACGCGCGTGTTATGTAGACTGCGGTGCGTACATCACAGTTGCTATTGGCCTGTGCTTTGCACATCGCTCTGCGCCAGCCACTCGCCAATAGCTCACAGTCTTTCGTACCATCTGGCATAAACTCGGTCTTACTGTAACAATCCCATCCGCCGACTCTTTGCTCACACTCACCCGCGTGAGAATCTCATCGGCGCAGAGGTCTTTCTATACCCCTTTGCTATGGAAAGACCTTTGTTTATGCCTGATGTCATATTCTCGAAAAAGTGCCGCAACATCAACGCTTTTCAGCGTTTTCCGTGTTTATAACATCTCGGTGGACTCTGGCATAAACTCAACCTACTGTAACAATCATCTGTGAGCCTTATTTCCGGCTCATAGTCCCGCAACAGTAACCGCTTCGTTTATGCCTGACTCCACAAAGCCTTGAAATATGCCGTAGTATCAACACTTTTTATCATTTTTCTCATCTTTTCCGCTTATGTGTACTCTGGTATAAACATCTCTTTACCGTAGCGTCCTTATGAGCCGTACACCCTTATCTTCAAGACCGATTTCAGTCTCAGATGATATTTTCATCGTCCTACAAGGCTCGCAGAATGATAATTGTCATCGAAAGACCTATGTTTATGCCTGATGCCACATCAGGTGGATTTCTGCTCGATTTTTGTCTATATCGCTACAAAATTAAGCCATTTATCCATCACTTTTCGCCACTCATGGCGGTGGTTTGGCCCTCGGAAACTCCCTCGGTGCTTTCTGGCATAAACAGGATCCTCACGGTTGCCAGCATGATCTTCAGGTCCTCCACAAGGCTTGGGTGGGCGATGTACATCAGGTCCATCTGCAGCTTATCATACGGTGTCGTGTTATATTTTCCGTACACCTGTGCATAACCGGTCAGACCGGCCTTGGCCTGCAAGCGCAGGGCGAATTCCGGCATCTCCTCGCAGTACTGGGCGGCAATTTCCGGGCGTTCCGGGCGGGGGCCGACGATGGATAAATCACCCCGGAGGATATTCAGCAGCTGGGGCAGCTCGTCCAACCGGCAGGCACGGATGATATGGCCGACTTTTGTGATGCGGTCGTCCTTGTCGCCGGTGGAGAGGCGGGCGACACCATCCTTTTCGGCATCCACCCGCATGGAGCGGAACTTCAGAATCTCAAACTGCCTGCCATCCTTAGTCAGACGCACCTGCTTGTAGAATGCCGGGCCGCCATCCGATTTGACCGCAATGGCAGTGATGAGGAACAGCGGACTGAGAACGACCAAGCCGATCAGAGAAATAATGATATCCACGGCCCGCTTGATGAACAGATATTCCGGGCTGGCCATATAGCGGCCGACACGCAGCATGGGCAGATGGAACATGTGCATCGGCCATGCGCCGCTCATGATGACATCGCCCACGCGGGGGATGACGAACATGTTGATGCCCTGACCGACACAATATTTCAGGATAATATTTCGCTCGTGGCTGTGGACACCGCTGACAAAAACAGTCTCCATGCCATCCAGAACACTTAGATCAGCAAGACAGTCTTCGGCACTCATGGTCAGATGCACATTATATTTGTGGTTCAGACCATATTCGTTGATGAGCTTTTCCATGCCATGACGCTCATCGTAAATGATGGCTGTCCGCTGTGGCGGGAACGTCTGGTAATACCATTTGTGCGCACAGGACGCCCAGACAGCCGCCATCACAAGCTGCCCTGCAATGGCTGCGATGCCGGGCCAGAGGTTGCAGAGCTTCGCCGCCATCAGGCAGATGACGATATAAAGAATGCCATCCGTTGCCATGGCCGCAAGGAGCTGTCCATAGACCAGCTCGGAGATCCGCTGCATCGACATCCAGAACGCATCGTAGACTTTGCCCAGCGTGATATACAGCACAAAAAAAAGCGCAAGGATGGCCAGATTGCCCTTCCATGCAAACTTCGTGTACACCTGCTCGGAATAATACAGGAACCAGCATGCCGCAAACGGCAGCTCAATCATCAGGACGTCCAGAATCTTTACGACCCGCAACATCACATCATGTTGAAATTTCGACATAACTTCCTCCCGATTTTCCACTCTTGACTTTTGCAGAATTGTAACCTTCATTCTCCCCACCGATGGTTCACGGAGAGCCGCCGATGAGGAGAGTGTAGCCTACAATCGCTGATGACGGGCAGAGGCCCTGCCCGGGAGAAAGTCACTTAACCGCAAGCGGCTTATCTCCCGGGGCATCGACCGAATTAGGCCTTATGGGTCAGCAGGATGATGGTTCCGGACTTGGGCATCTTAAAGGTCAGCTTGCCGTTGACGACAACAGCCTTGATGGCGACCCAGTTACCGTTTGCGTCCTGATACAGAACAACAGCGGTATCGCCGTCCTCCATGCCGGTGACAGTCACGGCAACCTCGCCGGTCTTGGAATCGACATTGACGTCGCCGACAGCGCGGATGCTCAGATCCTCGACGGTCTCGACGCCGGCAACAGCAGCAGCCTGTGCGACAGTCTCCTCGCCGACGACAGCGGCCAGCTTCTCCTCGGTGTTGCCCTCGGTAGAAACGATGGTCTTGTAGACCACCTTAGTGGTCTCGCTGGCATCGTCGGAAGAAGGAGCAACAATGGTAGAAGCGGTGTCGGAACCGCCAGTGATGCTGGGAACAGTAACGCCCGTTGCAGCGAAAGCAGAGACGCCGACGACCGTAGCCATCGCCACTGCGGCGACTGCCATTACGAATTTCTTTTTCATACAGTTAACCTCCATTTTATTTTTGAGCATTGCCCGATTTCTCGTGGCTGTACTCTTTATAATAGTAGCCGGACTTGTAGTAGCGGTTATAATACATGCTCGACTTACTATTCACCTCGGCACGGTTCAGCACGACGCCCAGCAGCGGCACTTCCGTGCGCTGCAGGAGCTGGACCGAGTTGCCCACGAGCTTACGGGGCGTTTCGCCGCTGCGGACGACCAACACGGTGCCGTCGCAGTGGGTGGCGATATTTAAAGCGTCGGCCACGCTGCCAAGCGGCGGCGTGTCAACGAGGATGACTCCGAATTTTTCGCAGCACTGCTCCATCATCTGTCCAAAGCGCTCGCTTTCCAGCAGGATGGTGGGGTTGGTCACGTTTTTTGCCACCGGCAGGATATAGCCGTTGGGGATGTTGGTCTCGTAGATGACATCGTCCAGCTCGGCCTTGCCTGCCAGATAATGCACACCGCCCAGCAGATGGCCGGAGGTGGACAGGCCGTATTTCCGGCGGATCTCCGACTTGCGGAAATCGCAGTCGATGAGTAACGTGGGCGTGCCCAGCTCCGCGATCATCCGCCAGAGCTGCATGGTCACAAAGCTCTTGCCCTCGTTGGGGGTGCTGCTGGTGACCATGATGGTCTTGACGTTACTGCCGCAGAAGCTCAGGTTGACGCGCAGCTGGTTGATGGCCTCGCTCATCTCAAAGGGGAGCTGCGGCATCTTGCCGATCGTGATCTTTTTCATCTTCTTCTCCCCCTTGTCATTTACCTGCCCAATGGAAGGGCTTTTTCTTGTCGTCGTCCCTGTCATCGCTGAAGCTGCCCAGACTCACTTCGGGGATGGTCGTCAACGGCTGGATGCCAAGATACTTGGCGACATCATCCGGCGTCTCCAATGTGTCGTTCATCAGGTACTGCACCAGCAGGACGCCGCAGCAGAGCACGACACCCAGCAGAGCGCCCAGAGTCGTGTTCTTTGCGTAGCTGGGGCTGTATTTCTGGGAGGGCACCACGGCATCCTCCACCAGATTGGGTGTTTCGGTCTCCATGATCTTGGGCAGATAGATGCGGGCCTGCTTGACCAGCTCGTTCGCGATGTCCGCCGCCCGCTGAGGGTCGGTGTCCGTGACCGTGACGGTCAGGATTCGGGTGCTGCTGGTGTTGCTGATGCTGATCTGCTTTTCCAGCTGGCGATATGTAACGTCAAGGTCGAGGTTCTTGATGACGTCCTGCAGCAGCGGGCGGCTGAGCATCAGCTCCTGATAGTCTGCCGTCAACTGGGAGCCGATCTGCAGGTCGGTCAGGTTGACGATAGAATTGTTGGAGGCCGACACCACATAGATGCTGGACGATGCCTGATACTTCGGCGTCACAAAGAAGAAGGTGAAGCCGAAGGCTAGAACAGCGCCCACCAGAAAACACGCGATGATCTGCACGATATGGCCCCAGAGCAGGTAAAATACCTCCACGAGGTCGATCTCTTCCTCCGACTTGTCATTCTGCACCAGCGTCGCGGGCGAAGCGGCCGTGGTCGGATTGAGTTCCTGTTGTTCTTTTGTCACGAATCAATAACATCCTTTCCTATTTTGTAATTCAGGTATCACTTTTTTCATAGAACAGCTGCAAAACGGTCTCCTGGCGGCTGGTCTCGTCCAGATGATAAGCCCAGAAGCCGTTTTCCACGACATTCTCACCGGCGATGGTGAGGGTGTCCAGCCGCTTATACTGTTTCAGCTTTTCCCCGATCTTTGCCGCCGTGCCGCTGGCGATGTCCGTGACCATGTAGCCGCTCAGGGCATCGTAGGCTTTGGCTGCAAATTCGGTATCCTGCTGCTTCAGTTTTTCTTCCAGGGCCGTCAGGAACTGCTGCTGGCGGCGCATGCGGGCGATGTTGGTTTGGTCGTCGATGTGATGGCGGCTGCGCACATAAGTCAGCGCCTTCTGCCCGTCCAGCGTCATCGTGTCGCCCTGTACAAGGGACGGGTCAATCTCCGAGAAGTCCGAGGTGATCGTCAGGGTCACGCCGCCCACAAGGTCGGTGACGATGCCCACGGCATCCATGTTGAGCGCCAGATAGCCGTTGATGGGCTGGTCGTCCAGCAGCATGGAGACGGCGAGCTCGGTGTTCTCGCAGCTGTTTTTGCCGCCGTTGCCGTAGTAGTGGGCCAGTGCGATCTGCTCGTCCGCGTAGGCGGATACCCCACCCAGAACATCCAGAACGGGGACTTTTGTAATGGTGTCACGGTTGATCTGGAGCATCTGCCAGGTCTGGTTGGCGTTATCCACTACCAGCACGATCTGGACATCTGCCTGACCGCCGCCCTCATAGCTGTCCACGGCCACGGCCTTGCCCTCTTTGTCGATGCCCATCAGCAGGTAAGTTTCCAGCTCCGGGCGCTGCTGCCAGGTCTGGCCGTTATAGGTAACTTCCTTCAGTTCGTCGGAAGTAGCGATGACTTCGCGGCCAACTTCGTCAGAGCCGGTGGAGTACTGCCCGTTTTCCCAGAGGTGGAGAGCCAGACCGCCGCAGACCAGCAGGCACACCAGCACCACCAGCACCACCACGGCCTTCACGGCATCTTTTTTGTCAAAACGCTTTTTCTGACGGTATTTCACTCTGTCACGAGATGAGGCACTGTCAGCATCCGGGCGTTCTCGTCCATCCGGTCAAGGAATTTTTCGCCCAGCTTGCGCAGTACCATCTCTCTTCCTCCTTTCAGATTCGGCGGGCGGCTCGTCGTATTGTGGCAGTCGCTTCCCAGCAGGGGAGTCGAGGTCAGCTCCAGAAGCTCCAGCCCCTGCTTCCGGGACCGCCAGTGCAGCAGCGTGTCCGCGTTGATCTGCAAAGCAATGGGGAGGGAGGCCAGCTCTTTCAGCCTGCGGCGGTTGTTGCTGCTGAAGCAGAACCGCTCCGGGTGGACGAGCACCACGTTGAAGTGTAGATCCAGCGCAAGCACCGTCACGGCCTCGGTCTGCTGGTCCGTCCACTCCGAAAAAGGCATCTCCAGCATCAGGGTCCGGGTGTTCTCGATGCAGAGCCGCTCCGGGTGATGCTCTTCCACGCCCCGGAAGTAGGCGACCTCGGCAGCTGGGAGGATGCAGGGCAGATCATCCTGCGCCCCGACAGCTTCCCGCAGCTGTTCCAGCGCCATGGCCCGCCGCTCCAGATACATGGTCACGCTGTTCTGCCCGGCGTAGTAGTGCGAGGTCGCGCAGACCTCTGCCACGCCCATCTCCGCCAGCCTGTGCAGCATCTCGATGGACATCTCCACGCTCTTGCTGCCATCGTCCATCCCCGGCAGGATGTGGGCGTGCATCTCTACAAGGCCGCCTGCATTCATTTTCCGCATCCCCTCCTTCGTGTCGTTCTGATAAGGCCAGAAACGGTATCTTCCATTGAGGTAATGGAGGGCATACGCAATTTTTCTTTGATGCTATGCGGTTTGTTCTTTTTGACTGCCCCTAAGTGACTCTTTATATATCCTGTCCGACAGGGCGTAGACACGCTGTAACGCTTTTCGCTTCCGATTCAAATCGGAATGGACATAGCGCTGTAAGGTGACATTTGCGTTGGCATGGCCCAGTAGCTCACTCAGCGTTTTGATGTCGCAGCCCGCCTGCAAGCAGGTGGTGGCAAAGGTGTGTCGGAGCACATGGGGGTGGATCGTGCGCAGAGCAGCCCGCTTCAGATAGCAGCGGATGCTTTTGCGGTAACAGCGTGGCTCGACCGGACGGCTTTCGGTTCCTGAGAGGAACCATGTGTCAGGCGTGACGTCTTTGCTCAACTTGCGAAGGATGGCGACAAGCCCGGTGGAGAGAGGAATTTCCCGGGTGGATTTTCTTGTCTTTGGCGTCTGCACGATGAGTTTTGTGTGGCCGTCTCCACGGGGAATGCGGCAGACAGTACGCTGGATCGTCAGAATGCCGTTCTTGAGATCGAAATCACTCCACTTCAGCCCGCATACTTCCCCGATACGCAAGCCAAGTTCCATTTGCAGGAGCACCCCGATTTTTCTGGGTGTGGGCGGGTCCAGAAGGAATGACCGGAGAGCGGCTTGCTCTGCCAGACTCAGAGGCCGTGGTTCTGCTTTTTTCTGTCGTGGAAGCTTCACACAGAGTTCCAGAGGCGGCATCAGATGGAGGCGTGCCGCATATTTGCAGATACGCTTCAACATCCCGAAGCATTCTTGCGCAGAGGATGTTCCCAACGGCTTGTGGCTGTTGTCGCTGGGTGACAAAATTTGCAGGAAGAGCCGCTCCAAGGTCGATTCATTCAGTTCAGAAACCGGCAGATCGCCCAAAACCGGCAGCAGATATTTGTGCAGAGTATACTGATAGTGCGTCAGTGTGGATTCTTTCACGCCCTGTGCAAAGGAAGCAAGCCACAGTTCGGCCAGCTCCGAAAAGCGCATGGATGCCCCGGACAGCTGATAAAAACCGGACATGGCTTTCCGGCGTGTCAGCTCAGTCTTTACCTCCGAATAGGAATAGCCGTAAAGATACCCCCAGATGGCTTTTCCATCGGCCCGTCCTTTGATATATCGCCCCTCCCAGCGGCCATCTTTGCGTTTATGAATATTTTCTCCTCGTCTTGCCATTGTAAATCTCCCCGGTTGGACACCTATCTGACCATTTATCCCAAACTTAATGGAATGTTTCGGTCTTTTCCTCTCTGAGCGGATCTTGTTTTTGCACAAAATGACGTAATATAACACATTTATGCCGAGTTATCGCATTACATTTTATGGGAAATGCTATTGAAGCGCAGATAGAATTATGATAAAATAGGCTGAGAATTAAGACAACAAAGAATAAAAAGCGGTATCCTCCATTACCTCAATGGAAGATACCGCTTTCAGTATGGCTTGTTTTGGCCGTTGGATACATGCTTTCTCGATTTTGCTCCGGTCTGGGGAGAGAAAACAACTTTTTCGTTCTGCCGGAATAGGGTGGGGCCTGAATTTTTAACCACCCAGCCCCTGTATGTGGAAAACTTCTCGATTATCGTTCCCAAAACAAAAAGCCGGCATACCATGCGTAAATGCACGATATACTGGCTGATTTCGTTTTAGATGTGCTTCACTGTTGAAAGGCCGTTCCAACGTCAGATTCGTGTTTTTGCTGCTTTCTGCAAACTCATCCTATAGCAGGAACGCTAGATTCCTCAAGGGTCTTTTCGATACAGGTGGTCTTCCTGAACCAGAAGCAGGTTCGGATTTTCTGCGGACATCTCTACCAGCCGGTCGGTGAAGCCACTCTTGGAAAACAGAGCATATGCGATTTCATAGCCTTTGAATACGGTTGTCAGTTCTTTGGACTGGCCTTTTTCCTGCAAAGCGGAGTAAACAGCCACGTCCACAGGCTTTGCATGGTATTTGCACTCACCAAGGAAGAGCCGCTTGTGCTGGTTATCTACCGCCGCAATATCGATTTCAGTGTCTCCCTCTGTATCGTTCCGCCAGTAAGAGCCGATGCGTGACGGTGAAAAGGCGATTTTTCCTGTCCGGCACAGCTCTGCAAAAATATTCCGACAGATGCTTTCATACACGAATGCAACGAATTTCTGCTTGAAGTCCTTGTTCATCTCATCCAGAACGATCTGCTGGTTGTCCAGTTCCAGTTCGCCTTTGAATGGATACACATACCGGAACCAGAAACGGATAAAATTGTCTGAGACATAGTACAGACCTTTGCGGGAGCGCTCCGGATTCTTCTCTGTAATCGGCACATTTTTGGTGACGAAACCAAGATCGATCAAGGTTTTCAGGTAGGGCGTGATGGCGGATGTATCCTGCTCCATCGCTATTCCGATTTTGCTCAGTTTGTGGTTGCCGTCCGAGATGGCCTTCAGGACAGAAAAATAGTTGATAGGCGTTTGGACCTCTTCATTGAGGAGGAAATCCGGCTCTTCATACAGAAATCCGTTTTTGGACAGCACAACGCTGCAAATCTGCTCCGTCAAAGGTTCATTTGTCTGGAAAAATTCCATATATTTGGGTACGCCGCCTGTGATGGCATACTGCTCTACCGCCTGCTCAAATGACAGATCCTGCGCCGCATACACATCGGTAAACTGCAGCGGCGTCAGCCGGATCTGTGCTGTTCTGCGGCCATAAAGGGGGCTGTTATACGCCAGTGCATGTTTTTTCATCATGCTGATGAGCGAGCCGCAGAGGATCAACATGACATTGTGGTCTTTCAGCGCCTCATCCCACGCGTTCTGCAAGATGGACGGAAACTCCGGGTTCGTCTTTACAAGATACGGAAATTCATCTATGACAAGTACCTTCCTCTCGTCCGGGTGATCGTCTGCGACCACTTGGAACAGGTCGAGCCAGTCTGTAAATGTCACTTTACTGAGCATGGGATTTTTTGTTGTCCGGGAAAGAACTCCGGCAAATCGCTTCATGCTCTGCGCTTCGCTCTCCGTTGTTGCCAGAAAGTAGAATGCACGCTTGTCCTTGATGAATTCTTTGATCAGCGTTGTTTTTCCGACGCGCCGTCTGCCGTAGATTACTACAAAACCGCTTCCACGGTTCAATTCGGTGTTCAGCGTCGCCAATTCAGATGTCCTGCCGATGAAATCCATACAGCCCACCTTTTTTAGTATAATCTTAATTATGATAATTTTAATTATATTGTATTCGCGGTAGGGGAATCTGTCAAGAGTCAGATGCTCTTCCAACAATAGTCCTTATGTATTTCTACCATCAAACAGCTGCCTTAACGTCAGATTTATATTCTGGGGCAACATTTATCATTATTATATGTAGAAAGATGACGCTTCTTGCCCCAAATCTCACAATGTTTAAAACTCGACCAAGAACCAGAATAGCACATCTCTGTTTTCATTTGCTTTTCCATCTTTGACTCTTTTTTATCGCGTCCTCGCACAGCTTGTACACCATAGATTGCGAGTTTTTTGTTCAGTGTGGTCGGTTTCATTGGACGGTTTCTATACTCTGCAAATACTTTTGATATCATAATGCCTGTATATAAATCTTTCCATTTCATTGGCTGATTGAGGTGTTCTTTTATCCAATCCACCAGTACCGGCATCCGATATGGTGAGATGCTCTGCTTCAGGGTGCGGTCCTTGATCTCAATTCCCATCCCAATCGCTTTTGTTGTGAACAGAAAACGCTTTTGGAGCATTCGGTCTTTGATGCAATCCTCAAGGGAATCCAGCTTCTTCCCGTACCTTGCATTGTTTTCAGAGCAGTAGTACCCGGCGGCATCACCGAACAGCTCTTTCATTTTGACAAGGTCATCACCGCCAGACATAAAGATAACGGCTTTTTCATCCGCCGGGATGTCGTGCAGTATCATTTCCAGATTATCTCGTGCGTAGAAGTACATCCGTGCAATGTGGGCATTATTCTGTGGGAGCGTATAGATACGGTCAGGCGGCGTTTCAGTGGTGGCATTCAACATCTCGTACACCTGCCCGCCGGTTGCGCTCATATAAATTACCACATGGTCTTTCTCTGCTCTTTGCAGAACTTCCAACGATAGATAGGTGTTGATGTTATAGGTGGAGAAGTCCGTGAGGTAGTGACACTCGTCAGCTACAATGTACTTGGGACTAGATAGAGACTCTTTCAGTCTGTCGGGGGCATTTCTGCAGAGCTTTTCAATGTGCTGGTAGGTCTGAATCACCAGAGCATCTTTATAGAGATGTGTTTCATCGGCAGCTTCTTGGCCGATGTCGGCGATTTCTGCTTCCATCCTGCGGCGTATCATCTCTGCATGGAGTGAGTTCAGCGGACACAGATAGAGGATAGTATCGTTCTTTTCGCCCGTCAGGAGCCTGTCAACCAACCAGCCTGCCAGTTTCTTTATGATAAACTCATTCTTACCACAGCCGGTTCCGCAGTCCAGAATCACGCGGCCATTCTCCCAGCTCTTGAAGTCCTCTCCAACGATGTCAGGCACATAGTGCTTCGACTCATCAGGCATAACCTGTGCAACACCACGAAGGACTTCAAGGTGATCCGCCTCGGTACCAGCATCCGGGTAAGCAAGCAGAGCTTTGACGATTGGTTTGCTGCGGTCTGAGGGAGGGAACATCTATGGCATCTATTCTCAGGCGCGGAGATTCCTACTCCGTTCGTTTCAAATACAAAGACCATGCTGGCCGGATCTGTGAAGGCTGGGAGAGCTTCAAAACCAAGAAGGAAGCGCAAGACCGCAAGATCTCGGTAGAGAAAGAACTTTTGGACGGCACCTTCCTCGTGCCCGATGCAATGACGGTAGCGGAAATGCTGTACAAGTGGCTTCCCATCCAGTCCAGCAAGCACAAGTGGGCACCCAAAACCTACACCCACACGGTAGCCATGATCCAGAACCTTGTCGTACCCTATCTCGGCAAGAAACAGATTCAGAAGATTCAGACGTATGACCTCGAACAGTTCTACGCCACGCTGAGCCGGACACCGCGCGGACTGTATAAACAGGGTGTCAAGCAAACGCTCACCGACAAACAGAAGCGGCAGTTTCTGACGGGTGCTTCCATCCGGGAAGTCCACGCCATGCTCAAGACTGCTTTTTCCTATGCCGTTGAGTGGGGTCTGCTCCTCAAGTCACCGATTCCGAGAGAAGCCCCGAAATCGACCTCGGAAGAACGTGCCATCTGGGACGAAAAGACCATGCTTGCTGCGTTGCAGACCATGACCGACCCTACGCTCCACCTTGCTGTTCATCTGAGCATGATCCTCTCGCTGCGTGTCGGAGAGATCCTTGGCTTGCAGCCGGGAGACATCGACTTTGATGCAGCGGATGGACGTGGGACCATCACGGTCGGCAGGAGCTTACAGCGCACCGAAAAGGCCGCACTGGAAAAGACCGACCCGAATCAGATCTACCACATCTTCCCCGACCAGCGTGAGGGCAGCAGCTCCGCACTGGTGCTGAAGAAGCCGAAAACCAAGAAATCCAGCCGCACCCTTTATCTGACGAAACCCTTGAAGGAAGAGTTGCTGGCTTGGCTGGAAAAGCTCCGTCAGGACGAGCTTGCCATGGATGGCAGGTATCGCAACTGCGGTCAGCTCTTCCGCCTGCCCAACGGTATGCCTGTTGCCCCGGAAGCCCTTTCTAAATGGTACCGCACTTGGCGTGCAGAGCACCCGGAGTTTGAGAAGATCGTGTTCCACGGTCTGCGCCACTCCAGTGCCACTTACCAGTTGATTGAATCCGGCGGCAACATCAAGGCCGTGCAGGGCAACACCGGTCACGCCACCACCGGCATCCTGATGGACACCTACGCCCACACGCAGGACAAGCCCCGGTTGGAATTGGCCGAGAAGCTGGAAGCAGATTTCTATTCACAGGACATCGGTTCCCCCAAATCCGGCTCTGTGCCGGTAAAAGAAAATCTGCCGGACAGCATCCAGATCACCCCGGAAGGGATGCTGAAAGTTGTCCGACAGATGAACCCCGAGCAGCGGCGTGAGTTCACCCGCCTGCTGTTCGCCTGAAAAAAGTATGGAAAAAACGCTCACGATGCACAGAATGCAGACAATGCAAGGAAAAACACGGCTTTCCCGCCGGTGTGCAAAAAGTGTGCAAAAGTGTGCAGAGCCCCAGAAAATGGAAAATCCCACGAGGAATCTTACGATTCTTCGTGGGATTTTGGTGCGCTCGAGGGAACTCGAATCCCTGGCCCTCTGATTAAAAGTCAGATGCTCTACCGGCTGAGCTACGAGCGCATATTTTCAGATTTACAGATACTGCCGAATTATATTACCACACCCGCGCCAAAAAAGCAAGAGGAAAGCGCAAAAAAGTGCCTTTCCGCAGCACACAGATCCCCGCCGGGAGAGCACCCGTTCCTTTTATAAAAGCCAGTTTTACTGTCACCTCTCTGGGGCGCGGATATTCTGGCGGCAACTTCCTCTTTACAAATGGGGCGCGAACCAGTACAATCAAAGCAGAACGAACTGTCCCGGCCCGTATGCGGCAGGGCTTTTTGATAGGAGGCTGTTTTATCATGAAAATCTCTCGTCGGTCTGTCCTTCATATTTCCGGGCTGGCAGCGGCAGCGCTGGCCCTGACCGGCTGCTCTGCGGCTGGAAGCGCCGCGCTGGGCGGCAAGCTGCCCGGCCTGCTCAAGGGTCTGGCAAAAAAAGGGGAGACCGCTGCTTCGTCGGAAGCTGCCAGCGACATGGCCGTCACCCCGCCGCCCGAGGGCGAACAGCTTGACCCGGCCTTCGGCGTCATGCCCGAGTACGACGCCGACATCCTCACCGGCGCCGCGCGCAGCACCAACAGCCGCCCGGTGGCTGTGATGGTGAACAACATCGCCAACTCCCAGCGCCAGAACGCCCGCCCCCAGCGGGGCATCGGCAGCGCAGACCTGCTCATCGAGGCCAAGGTCGAGGGCGGCATCACCCGCCTGTGCGCCGTGTTCAGCGACGCCGACAGCATCCCCGAGGTGGGCCCCCTCCGCTCGGGCCGCGACCAGTTCCTGCAGCTGCTCATGCCCTGGAACATCCTCTACTACCACGACGGCGAGAGCATCTTCTGCACCCAGTTCGTCAGCGTGTACGGCTACTCCGGGCTGAACATCGGCGGCAAGAATTATTTCAAGACCCCGATCCACCCCATCGTCTCTCACCGCAATAACCGCGGCCGCGATGTGGCCTACGAGCACACCGAGTTCACCTCCGGCAAGGAGATCTGCAAAGCCGCTTCTGATGCCGGCATCAGCCTCTACGCTCCCAGCGAGGGGACGTTCTTCCACTTTGCCGACTACCGCACCGACGAGGTCAACAAGCTCAAGGGTGAGCCCTCGGCCAAAAAAATCGCCATCGTACATTCAGCGAGCTACCGCACCTCGTTCAGCTACTCCGCACTCAGCCACACCTACGCGATGCAGATGTACAACTCCTCCAAGAAGGCCACTGAGAACACCGTCGATGAGCTGACCGGTGAGCAGCTCACCTTCGAGAACGTCGTGGTCTGCTTCGCCGACATGGACGCCTACGCAGGTGACTCCCATGACGTGCAGGAGGTGCAGTACATCAAGGGCGGCGACGCCTACCTCTTCACCCGCGGCGGCGTACAGGTGGGCCGCTGGGAAAAGACCTATCCTACCAACCCCCTCAAGCTTTACACCAAGTCCGGCGAGGAGATGACCCTCAACCGGGGCAAGACCTACTTTGCACTGGTGGATAACGACGAGCTGAGCAATTTCAGTTACCAGTAAGCCCATGAGGAACATGACGATGAAGCGTATTCGAACTGCGCTCTGCCTCATTTTGGCCGCCGCGCTGCTGGCAGGCTGCGCCTTTCTGCCCAGCGACAGCGAGCCGGAAACGCCCGCCCCCACCGACCCGCTCACCGGCCTTGCCCTCGAGTGGCAGGGCCAGCGTCCGGTGGCCGTGGCCATTGAGAACAGCACTGCCTCCACCACGCAGTGGGGCCTTTCCTCGGCGTCGGTGGTGCTGGAAGCCCTCACCGAGGTGGGCACGTCCACTGAGCTCTGCCTCGTCTATCCGGCGCTGGCCGCGACCCCGAAGGTCGGGCCGGTGGCCGCCGGTCAGGACATCTATTGGCGGCTGCTGGTGGGCCAGCAGCCCATTCCGGTACAGCGGGGCGGGGGACAGTTCGACCAGAACTTCCTCGATTACTATTCCATCCGGGCCGTGGATGCTCTGGAGGCCGGGCGCACTGCCTTCGACTGCGGCAGTGAGTGGAGCAACGCACCGCTGTGGTACACCAGCGGCAAGGCCATCTCTAAGGTGCTGGACGAGTTGAGCATCTCCTCTGCTCTGACGGAATCCCGGGTGACGAGCGTCGTGTCCGCCGCGGCGGACAGTGCGTCCTCCGGGGCCGACGCAGTGCTGTCCCTCCCTGCACTTCTCCCGCAGGAAGCAGACGGCAAACTGCCGGACGCCACCGCGCCGGACGCGGTGAATGTCCGGGTCTGCTTTGACGACGACAACGCCACCGGCTTTTCCTACGACGCCGACAGCGGGCTTTACCGGATGCTCCACGCCGACGGCACGCCCCAGCTGGACGCCAACAACGGCCAACAGGCCGGGTTCGATAATCTGCTGGTGCTGTTCAGCGCCTCCGAGCTGCGGGACGACGGCAAGACCTACGACTACGATTTGAGCATGGGCGGCGGCGTCTGGCTCAACGGCGGGCATCTGTGGACCATCACCTGGACACAGGGCCGGGACAACACGCTGCTGCTCTACGACGCCGATGGCCGCACCATGAACATCGAAGCCGGGACGAGCTATATCGCTCTTGTCACCAGTCTGACCGGACAGGAGCTGACCGTTACCAATTCCAGCGGAGAAAAGATCCTTGGATAAGCAAAAAGACTTCTGCACGACGAAATGCAGAAGTCTTTTTTATTTCCAGGCTGCGGCGCGCGCCTGTACGCGGGGCAGGTTTTATTCTTTCGGTCAAATGGCTATGCGCTCCGCGCGGGCCAGAGGCAGGGCTGGTTTTTTCTTTGAGCTGGTTCGCGCGCTGGTGGCGCGGGGGATGTTTTTCTTTCGGTCAAATGGCTTGCGCTCCGCGCGGGCGCGCCGGTGGCGCGGGGCTGGTTTTTTCTTTCGGTCAAATGGCTTGCGCTCCGCGCGGGCCAGAGCGCTCTTTCATTAAGGCTGATTGTTCTCTTTTGATGTCAAAAGAGAACCAGAAAACCA
>OGKH01000604.1_pt1 | contig 20021 bp, 18 predicted proteins | sample 1572421 | NCBI WGS metagenome assembly OGKH01 (sample SAMEA2582084, study PRJEB24529) | metagenome | biome: Human gut stool | place: China | collected 2011
CGAATAATAAGTTACATGTTTAGCAAAACCTTAATAAAACATTAAGGTCGTTTGAAAAAAATATTTTCAGATGACCTTGATACTATGACTAACAACTATCTCAATACTATAAACAGATAAAACAAAAGTACTTTGTAAAAGACATGTTGATCCAAAAGGGGCAGGATATGAAAAATATCCACATATAAATATTAGATGTCTGGATGGAAAACAAGTGCGTATTAATATTAGAGGAAAATAGATGTGTTAAATTTAACTAATTTACAAACAAAAGGATATGATGAATTTATTAAAATTGATGGAGAAGTTTTTTATCAAGTATTTGCTATTAAGAAAAGTAATGGAATTTATATTACATATTACTATACGGTACCCAAAAATAAATTGGATCAGGCTGAAGATTATGAGATAGAAGAATTCAATGAATTTAATGAATTTGAATTAGCTATAAAGCATATTCAATCAAAAGGAGCAAATCTTTCAAGATTTAATGTATTTAAAGGTAACAAACCTCTTTAAGACCATTTTTATCCAAAAAATACTGACAAAGGTATGCCTGGTAAAATGTCGGTCAGCCATCAGCAATGAAACTAGTCTGAGGTCGGGCGGTTTGTGAATCAGGATCCGATCCACATGCGTTTAAAAGCTGATTATGTTGGTAAATGAGCCGTATCTCATTATGATGTTTATAAACAAAATAAAACTGGAGAACTTTTATTAAGAAGAAAAATTCTTCTGAATTTATTAGAACAGGAATTGGTTGCGATGATGCGGAATAATTTAATTGAAGTAACATTTTATATGATGAATTGCAATAAGTAATGCGACAAAATTAAATCAATTTTCTAATCTCATGTTTAAACATGTCAAATGGTGTTTTAAACCCAAGGCATTTTCTCGGTCGATTATTAATCAGCACTAGTGCTTCTGTTAGTTTATCTAGTGTTACTTTAGCTAAATCGGTTTTCTTAGGAAAAAACTCTCGAAGTAAACCATTACTATTTTCATTAGAGCCACGTTGCCATGCTGCATAGGCGTCAGCAAAATACATCGGTATCCCAAACTCGGTTTCAACCTGTTCAAAGCATGCAAATTCTTTACCACGGTCCACGGTAAAGGTTTTAAGTAATTTACTTGTTAATGTGTTGTATAGGGACCTAATAGCTAAAAACATAGAATCCTTAGATCGGTCATCCATCTTTATTGCTATATAGAATCGAGTTTTACGTTCAACAAAGGTAGCTAAACACCCTTTACTTTGACCTCTGGAAGACACTATTGTATCTAGTTCCCAATGACCAAAAGTCTCCCGGTTTTCAACTTCTTGAGGTCGGTCCTTAATGGTCTTTTTCACATTGAAGCGTCCACGCTTTTCTTGAGTACCAGGTTTTTTGCCTTTCCGGCGAAGTACTTTCTCTGTTACAGCAAGAAAACCACGATGGATCCAAGAATATATTGTTTTAAAGCTTAGAACCCCAACTAATTCAGAACCAACTATTTCTTCTGGAGACCAAGTTTGTTGTAACCTGGATTCAATTAAAGCCGCTAATTGAGGGGTTAACTTTGTTGGTCTACCTTTATTAGCAGACTTACTAATTGCTAACTGTTGAGCTTTAATCGCAGAATATTCACCTTCAACGCGATTTAACTCTCTTGCTACAGTAGAATGGTGGACACCGATTAAGCTAGCAATTCTACGAACAGAGTATCCTTCTTTTCGTAAAACTTCTATTTGACTTCGTTTTTCTATGGTAAGATGTATATAGCTCATATTAGAGACCTCCGTGTCATGTATTTGTGGTTATTTACATTTTACATGAGATCTCCAATATGAGTTTTTTATTTGTCGCAATATATTTTACAATTCATCATATGGAATCAAATGATTATATTAACATGAAAGAAATAGACAAAATACTTAATATTAAAAATGCCGAGTTTTATAGTAAGGGAGATTTATTTACCTCACCAAACAAAAAGGTTCAATTTATAATTGAACACTCTTACTATTCTTTTGGTATAGATAAAGAGGAAAATTTAAATGAAAAAATTAATATAATTATACAAAAAATAGAAGACATAAAGAAAAATTTAAGCTATATATTTAAAAAATATGAATTAAATAAGGAGCTTATAATTTACAGCTGGGCCAACGATGAGGCTACTCGTGAATATAAAATCTCCTTTAATCAAATGCAAGTATTATCTGAGTTAGGTATAGAATTAAAAATCATTCATTATAATTTTTAGTAAGCGTGGGCTTGGTCGAGTTCCACCAAATATCAAGAGTATCTGAAATCATTTTTCAGACGATCTTTTCCCTATGCCCTCCTCACTTGCTTCAACTACAATGAAAATAACCAAATCAGCCTCTACAACGAAGTCATTACCGACATCGAGTACGATGATTCCAATTCCGATGCAGAGTACAAACAGCAAGCTGTAGCCTGAACAAAAACTCTCAGTCCTAAGGAGTATTTTATGAAAATCAAAGAATTAATTGAAAAATTAGAACAAAAAAGTAGCCATCAATTTTTGAAAGCAGTATCAAAACCAGAATTTACTTTTCCTTTACCAAAAGATTTAGAATTCTTTTATGAAAATTATGAATATGCTATTCTCAATATTGATACTTCTTGTGAGATAAGAATCAGTTCACTTTCAGAATTGCAACCAACAAACCAAATTCTATATCCAGCTGATGATGTTATTTGGGAGGAGTTGGCAGATGATATCAGTAATGATTGGTTCATGATTGCATCTTCTCAAGAGCTTAGTCAATATATCAGTATAGACTTAAACAAAAAAAGATTTGGTTTTTGTTATGATAGTTTTATAGAAACTCATGCTACACCTGATGAGTCTCCCATTATTGCTAAGTCATTTACAGAACTACTGGAGAAATTGGTTTCCAATGAAAAAGAATGGTTTTGGTTAGATTCCTCTTTTCAAAGCTATGGTGATGCTTATGAAGATGAATAAGTAAGTTGTAGCCCGCATGAAACTTCCAATTCTGACGTAGGGCATGTGCGGTACGCACAGGTACACCTCTTTAATATCATGTAAGCAACATTCGGAAAGAAATTTAAAATGACTAACTTTATATCAACAGGTAGTACTTATTGGATTCCAGATGAAGAAATTCAAATTTTGAAAAGAACGCCACTAATGGAGATAAAAACTCAGCATTCAAATTATATCAATACCATATGTTTGTATCTTTAGATCAAGATTTGGAATTTGAATGGCTAGAGATAGCGGCAAAAAATGGACATCCAATTGCCCAATCCAATTTAGCCGATTTATTTTTCACACAAGGCAATAAAGAAAAAGCCATATTTTGGGCTAAAAAGGCATATAGAAATGGTGCCAAACTACCAGACGAATTAAAAATATTGATAAATATCAATTAATTAATAAGATTTAGCGGATTATCGTTACAAACCTAAAACTTCTGGAGGAGGATTAAGAAAAGAAGCCAAGAAATTTCTTAGAAAATTGAGAAAAGTAGGTAAGAAATGCCCTTAAATTTTTAGGAGAATCTAAATGGGAAAAAATGGATACGTTAATTTTAACTTTTTAGATAGCAAACCCAATATAAATAATATATTAGTTGGGCTAGATTTAGACTATTCAAATAAAGTGATAGCGCCAGATGGTCATGAGTTATCATTGGTTGCTTTTATACCAATTGAAAATCTATTAACTATTGCACCTCAATTTAAAACAGATTTTCAGGATATGGAATATAAAGATAAAGCAATTTACGTTTTTTCTTATTATGATAAAGAAGATTATTTTCTTGACTACATTACTGAAATTGACGATGCTATTCAAGGATACACGAGAGTTATCGTCGGAGATAAAAATCAGTTCAAGTTTAACCTAGATAAATTTTATCCAATTAATCCTATTGAGAATTTAGATGAAATGAGTTTTCTAGGAGGACAACCTGAATATTTACAACAAGAGAGTTATGATTTTCTAGAAAAATATATTTTCATAGGTCAAATCTTAGGAATGGATCTACCTGAAGAAGTAAATGAAATTTTTTATCTAACTGAGAACATAGGATATATTTTTATAAATCGAGATCTATCTGGTGGATTATTCTTCGTACAAACGACTTAAACAAAACTAAAAAGGATTTAACCGGACCAAAGAAGACGGAGAAAGCAACCAATGTGAAATAGCTACTATCTCCGCCACGACTTAGAAAGCCCTTTAGGTATGCCTAGAGGGTTTTATATATAGCTTTAATCACGTACTTGTGCTATACTGTTTGTATAATATAAATCTTTAAAGACCGGTTGGGCCATTTGTTGCCTGTTGCCCGTTTCTTTTGATTTATTAATATACTTGGTAAGGCAATTGGAGCCCGTTCCTTGTATAACACTAGAGAGAACCCTTTATCTAATCGGTAGAGGGTTCTTTTTTATGTTATCCGTCATGCTTTGTATTTGAAAAATTCTTTCTATTTATAGTATGATTACTTTATATGTTTTTATTCTGTAGAAAGGAGCTCGTATGAATCGACTTAGTTTCTCGCGAACTCAGATTTTAATTCTCCTTAGCGTATGGCTCACGTTCTTGTTGAGTTTTGTAATGCGCTTATCCTGGTCTTCTGTTATGCCTATCCTCAACGAGGCTTTGCACTTTACTGCAAAGATGGGGGCACAGCATATTTCGGCCTTTTACTTTGGTTATGCCTTAACAGTATTGCCAGGTGGTATATTAGCCGACAAAATTGGTTATAGACGAACTATCTTATTTAGCTTAATTGGTATGGCTACTGTAACGGCTCTTATGAGTACCATTACAGACTACAATATGGCTTGGGGTTTACGTTTCTTGTTAGGCGTTATGTCTGGGCCTGTACAAGCTTCTTGTTTGAGTGCAATCGGCGATCACTTCGGTCCTAACCAACGTGGTGCGGCTGTAGGTATCTTCATGAGCTGTACTTCCTTCGGTATTACTACAGTAAACCTTTATGCACCCTATGTAGCCACACATTACGGTTGGCAAACAGCATTCCTTGCTACAGCTATCTTGCCGTTGGCAGTACTTGTATTATGTTACTTCACGGTACGTAAGCCAAGTGCTGAAATCATGGCACAACGTGAAGCAGAGGCTTCCGAAGCGGCGGCTAAGCTCGGCGTAGGTCAAACGTCCTTGAAAGAGAACTTAAAGCACATCCTTTCAAACCGCAATATTCGTTGTTTAGCCATCGCTGGTTTCTTTGCAACAGGTACAACTTGGGGCGTAACGCAATGGGCAAACTTGTACATGGTTAAACAATTAGGCGTAACTGCTATCTACGCAGGTCAAGTTATGAGTGTGTTCGGTACGGCAGCACTTATTGCAAAACCAACCATCGGTATCTTGTCCGATATTTTACCAATCAAGAAAAACCATTTAGCCGCGCTTGTTATGTTCCTGTTTGGTCCGGCTTTGATCTTATTCGCTAGTACATCCAATCCGAATATGCTCTTCATTACAGGTCCAATCCTCGGTATTGGTGCTTTCATGCACAGTGCCTTGACTAATGCTCTCGTAGTTCAATCCGCAGCACCTCATTTGCGCGGTACCACAGCGGGCTTCGTAAACTTGTTCAACCAAATCGGGGCTCTCCTAGCACCACTTCTCTTGGGCAATGTCCTCGTTATGACGGGCAGCTACCAAATGTCCTTGATGTCCATCGCTATTGCGCCTGTAATCGGTGCATGTGCATTGTTCTTTATTCGTCTTAAATAATGTGAAAGCATATAATTAGGACGGATATAGGGACATAAAAATATAAATACTATAACAAAAAAAGGACCTGTACGGGTCCTTTTTTGTAGTCTTTGATTCTATTGATATTTCCTATGGTCTAGGTGGCGCATTATAATCTGGTTGTGGGCCCCATTGACTCATAGGTGTGTCCGGATCTGGTAAATCTTGATTTTGTATATCAAGAGCCCAATCAGGACGTGGTCCTGTTGGCGGTGGTGGAGGAACTGGTCCATATACACCCAACTTAGATGGTTCTAATCGCGGTTGATGATACGCATATGGCGATTCTAGTTGGTTCAGTGGTTTATATACACCTTCAGGTGGTTGTACACCAAATAAAGGTTTCTCTGCCGTAGGGGCAGGGGTATTCATCGGTTTATATGGGCGAGGTGGCACATAGGGGTTTGTAAAGGTATATGTGATTCGCTCCATTTCTAACGCATTGTGCAAGATAAACTGACCTATTTCAGCGACGGCAGATCCTTTCGGAGCTACGCGAGCACCTGTAGATAAAACGGAGCGGTGATTGTCTGCCATTCCAATAGGGGCACCATTTACTTGGTAAAATTTAGCAGGAGCCACATGCCAGTCCATAAGATAAATATCTTTAGATGTATTGCCTCGATGATATGTATAATTAGTCGAATAATCTGCGATGATATTCTGATTTTTGTATAGACTAATTGTGCGTGCGTGAAGCGTACTGTAAGTAGCACCTGTTTGTGCAAGACTGATCGTACTCAAGTCGATATATACGGTCTCTGAAGGACTATTATAAGCAACTTGGTATTGAGTGGGCTTATTTTCTAATTCATATTGTGAAATAGCACTAGCTGAATGTACGGTTGCCAAGGCTAGGATTATAAAGGGATATAGTTTTCTCATTTTAGACCTCTCTTATGTGGCATTAGTATACCATAGTCATACATGTAATTCTATAAAAAATGAATATAAAACTCTATAATATGTATATTGTGTATAATTGTCTTTTTGTTATATGATTAATGCATAGTTACAGGAGGTCTTGCTATGGAAATTATCTGTTTTGGTGATAGTATTACTCGAGGTTATGACGTGCCTTATGGGCAAGGATGGGTTGAAATATGTGATGCATCCATTGAAGAGGTAAATTTTACAAATTATGGACAAGATGGTTGCTCTGTACAGGGCATGATCTATAATATAGAAAACTGGGCTAGTACAGCTGTAGATAATTCTACGCGTTACATTTTCCTAATGTGTGGCACAAATGATATTTTACAAGGTCGAGATAGTACATATGTGTTCAAGACCTTGGTGAAAGCTATTGAACTAGCGAGCACAAAGGGGAAGGTTATTATTGGTTTAGAAACACAAATAGATAGTGATATGGATGGACTCGACATTGTAGTGAGAGAGGTCAATGAACAACTGAAAGCCTATGCTGCAGAGCATGATTTGAAGGTTATAGACTTTTATACATCATTATACGAAGCGGATCAAATCGGCCAAATTGTCTTTGCCGGTGAAGTACATCCTAATGCACGAGGCTATCGTTTGATGGCTTATAAAGCGTTAGAAGTATTTACAAGATTATCGTAAAAAATAAATCTAAGAATTCAATTGGTAAAATGCATAAAAAATCCCCGAATGAGATACCTCATTCGGGGATTTAGTGATTTATATAGTCTTTAGGTGTGAAGGCTTGTAGCTTTCACCATTATAGTTAATTCGTAACGAATTATAGTTAGAATTAGCGAGTACGTGCGTTAGATACGCGAGCGGATTGTGCAATTGCGTATGCAGTACCTTTAACTAAATCGTAAGTATCAGCAGTGTTGCCAGATACTGTTACAGCTGCTACAGTGTCGTCAGTTACTGCGAACAATGCAGTTGCGTAAGGGTGTTGTGCACCATTTGGAACTGTTACAGCACCAGATTTAACAACGATGTAACGGTTGCCGTTGTTGAATACGTCGTAATGAGCAGCTTGTTTTACACCATCATAGCTTTCATTGTAAGCGAACAATGCAGCTACTTCACCGCCTGCTACTTGACCAGTTTGTTGCATGGAACGCAATTTAGCAGCTGCTACAGCTGTTGGTTGAGTCATGTTAACAGTGATACGCAAGGAGTTGTTGTTTACAACTGCTTCAGTGATTACGTTTGTAGAGAATACATTTGCAACGCCGTCGCCAGCACGGTTGTAGGAGCTAGCAGTTTTCACTTGGTAGCCGTTAGTGTATGCAGGCAAGTCGTAAGTGTAAGATTTGCCGTTCAACAACAAGTCGAATGCGTTTAATTGGTTAGTTTTATAACGGGAAACATATGCACTGCCGTTGCCATTAGCTGTTACGGAAGTTACAGTTTCTTGGTATACAGGTTGGCTGTTAGTAGCGATAGGGTCCATGATTTGAAGACCTACAGCTGTTGTTTCAGGTGCTACGAAGATTGGATCGCCTAATTCTTTAGATACAGGCATTTGTTGAGCCATGTCACCTGCTGTGTAAGGTACCGCTGGTAATGGTTTGTAACCAGGGCGCGGTGCACTTGTTACGTAGCCAGATTGGTAAGCTGGTGTAGCCGCTTGAGGTGCTGCGTAAGTATATTGCTCTGCTGCAGCGCGTTCGTAAGCACGTGCATTAGCATCAACAGATGCTGCGAAAGCAGAGAAAGACATAGTTGTAGCTGCAAATACTGCGAAAGCAGCTGCTAAATGTTTTTTGTTCATAATAGTTCACTCCTAAATACATGATTTTACAAATAACACAAATACTAATCTGTATTATATATGAAATTCTGTTAATTGTAAATAAAATATAAAATATTTTCTTAATTATAAACAAATATAATCAGATGAGTCAAATTTTGTACAATTAGCTTAAATTAACCCCAGAATTAAGCACAGAATGTCATATTACTATATAATAATATTTAGTACAGTAACATATTATATCGAAAAAAATAGTTTTAGGCTATACCTAAGAACAAGAAATATATAAATAAGATGAAGTGCGTATATTAATGTTTAGGAGGTATTGTTATGGAATTCGAAGGTCTTATCAAATCACATGTGCAACGGATTAAAACTTTAAAAAATGATATTTTGACAGAAGAAGCAACTAAGACATCGCTTATTATGCCTTTCTTTAGAATCCTTGGTTATGATGTATTTAATCCGAATGAATTTATGCCTGAATTTGTAGCGGATGTGGGTTTAAAAAAGGGTGAAAAGGTTGATTATGCTATTAAGCTAGATAATGAACCTGTTATCTTAGTCGAGTGTAAATCAATTAATGAAAAACTAGAGAAGCATGACTCTCAACTATATCGTTATTTCGGTACAACAACAGCCAAGTTTGCCATTCTTACAAATGGTATTGTATACAGATTCTATACAGATATTGATGAAGTTAATAAGATGGATGAAGCCCCATTTTTGGAAATCAACTTATTAGAACTACGTGATGAGCAAATTGCAAAGTTACAGCATTTTACAAAAGAAAATTTTGATAAGGATGCAATTTATGATTCTGCTGAGGGGTTAAAAAATGAGGCTCAAATTCGTCAAATTATTAAAGATGAAATAGATAATCCTAGTGATGAATTAGTTAAATTTATATTAGGGAAAGGTGTATATAACAGAGTAAAAACTCAGGCTGTTATTGAGAAATATACGCCTATTGTAAAGAATGCATTTGACTATATTATAAAAGAAATGCTGAATAAGAAGATTGAGACTGCTTTTGCAAATACAGAACCTACCCCGGCAACTGAGTCTCAAGCTGATAATGAAGATGTAAAAATCAATGATGAAGTAGAAAGTAATATTGTTACAACGGAAGAAGAACTTGAAGCATATTACATTGTCAGAGCAATTCTTAGTAAATATATTGATGTAGAACGAATTTCTTATAGCGATAAAGAAAGTTATTTTGCAATTATTTTAGATGATCGTATTACTAAATGGCTATGTCGAATTTATATTAAAAAGAATAAGAAGTACATTTCTATTGTAGAAAATGGTGAAAAAACGAAATACTCAATTGAGAATATTAGCGATATATATGGATATGCTGATAAATTGTTTGCGCGATTACAGGTTTTAGATGTGAAGTAAGTATATTTCTAAAATATTTTTATTTTAAACTCTATATATTGAGGGGAATAATATTTATGAGTAATTTGAGTGGTATTTTAAATACGATAGATGAAGCTTTAGATAAATTATATGAAAAGGATGCACATTTAATTTGTTTTGATGGTAAATTTCATGTAAGTGAACGATCAATAACACATAAGTTAGGATGTTATCTTGCTCCATTGTTTGGAAGCTATGATGTAGATTGTGAGTATAATAGATTTGGTTATGAGGGTAAATTAGTTGAAAAATTAAAGCAGAATGTAATACCAGATATTATTATTCATAAGAGAGGTAAACCTAATAACTTTATTGCGATAGAAGTAAAAACTTGGTGGAATAAATCTAAAGTTTCGGCTGATAAAGATAAATTGACTGAGCTTACAAAGTCTAAATATAATTACGAATATGGTATTAGTCTAGTTATAAACAAAAGTAGAGATAAAGTATCTAAAGTGATTTTTTCTAAAGGGAAAGAACTTAAAATTTAGTGTATAGAAAAAGAGACTCTTTTATTGGAGTCTCTTTTTCTTCGATTTAAATTTCCGCTTTCAAATCAATAATGTTTTTAGCAGCTACGCAACCAGGGCAGTCACAGAATTCTGCGCCTTCTGCTTTGATTTCTTTAGCGTGTTGTAATAGGTTAGCTGCGCCTTCTTCGCCAAGGATTTGTGTAGCAAGTTCAGAGCCTGCAAAGCCGATTGTTTCATCGATAAGCGCAATATTTTGTTCTGCTACGGATACGAGCTGTTTTGTAAGTTCTTCTTGTTTAGGTGTATCTTCTGCATTAATCCAAGATTGAGCGAATTCCTTTACAGTTTCATTGCTTGTAGGTGCATCTAATAAAGCTTGTACGAGTTGTGTTAATTGTGTATGTGTCATGATAATCTCCTTGATATAACTAGTAAATATGAGTTTGAAAAGATGCACGTACTATCATGTGAGCACCTGTTCGTTTTTATAAGTTCATTATAGCACCTACAATAATTTTGAATAGTAGAATGATTTGCGATAGATACTATCAAATGTGATAGATTTGTGATGAATGAAGGTAAAAAAATTTATTTTAATTTATGAATAAAAGAGAGCTGCTATTTTAAATAGCAGCCCTTTCGCTTTGAATGGCTGAAAATTAATTATACTTTTATAAAATAATTTGAATGATGGGACTCATCTAATATAAGTCGTGATGAGACTCTGTCATATTAAATGAATTTATATAATTCATTTGCCCATTTTTTAGGTAACTTCATTTTACGAGTGACTTCAGAAAAGAGACTTGAAGGCAATTCACTCTCTAATTTATTTAATTCATCTAATAGTCGACGGAGTAATTGTTTATAGTCTCTCTTAGTTAGGAATAGTCGTAGGAGTAAGATAATATCAAAAATGCCGCCTTGGAATGCTGGTGTTGAGATACCTATATAAAAGAAACTCGTTTGAATCGGTTTTCCGTTCTTATTTTTAGCATAGTAGTCATAGAGTCGATCTTCATGAGCACAAACATTGCGAAATGCTTTTATACAGTTTATTGCACTCATAAAATCTTTTAAATAATTTTGAAGAGTGATTTTAGTTGCTGCTACATTACAGTTGTTTTTGAATTCATAGAGTACTGATTTTAAAATTTCGATTTGGGTGGGCTCTTTTAGATTGTAAAATAGGTTACATGTTTGCCCCAGAGTAAGCTTAGTTATCAGTACCCATAGGGGAAGTTCTTTATGTTCATTAAAGTAGTGGTAAAATGGTCCTGATTTAGTGTTGGAGTCAGTATTTTGCTTAGTTACCGATGATAGAGTTGCAATTAGGGAAGTCGTTTGCTGGTGGTTAGTATCTCTATAGTTATTGATATTAAAATAGCTAAAAGCTTCTTTTGGATGTTCTGAGGAGAATTGATAGGCAATTTTTGATTTTATAGAGTTTTCTGTCATAAGAATATACTTCATGAGAATATTCCTTAAGTTTCTATCGAATTCATATAGGGCATATATTTGTTCAAAAGTAGTTCCATTTTTATAGTAATCATCCTGTCGTTTCTTGCTTTCGACTAAATCTAAGAATATATGTTTGTAGCCATTAATTAATTGATAGTAGTTTTCTCTAATTAATATTGCTTTGGCTTTACTACCATTAGAAATAAGAATATTACGATTACGGAGCATCTTTAGTTGTTGATTATGTGTTTGGAATGGTTTTGGCATGAGGTTTCTCTCCCAATGAAAAAGAGGCGAAGCAATCCGCAGATTGCTTCGCCTCCGTAATGTTCCCTCAGGTTCATTACTAACTCTTTGTATAGTTACTATAACAAAAATTGCAATCTGTTGTCAATGTATGTTGTAATCCCTAATTAAAGTGCTGATATCTTATTTATATTATACTACAAACATATGTACTTATCTAGGGAAAAGGATGGTCTAGTAGTATTTTTGCAAACTTTAATGGTAAAATTTAAATGTTAAGTAAATATTCTTATTTTTATATGATTAGCGGTCATTTTATGACGTTCTGAATAAATGTTGGCAGCTTTTTATGCTGTTATATATATACGGAGGTACCATGAGTTTAAGTAGTCGTGTGAATGAAAAAGCATCCCTTATTTGGGCTATTGCAGATAAATTAACAGGTGTGTATAAACCACACGAATATGGAGAAGTAATTTTACCCCTTACAGTTCTAAGACGATTTGACTGTATTTTAGCCGATACAAAACCTGTTGTACTTGATACATATAATAAATTAAAAGATCAAAATTTGGATTTATTAGATGGTTTATTGTATGAAGTAGCTGGTCATAAATTTTATAACATCAGTAAGTATACATTTAAGACCTTGCTTGATGACCCTGATAATATTGAAAGTAATTTCAGAGATTATATAAATGGTTTTTCTGATAATGTGCAAGATATCATTAGAAAGTTCAAATTTGATAATCATATTACAACGATGGCAGATAAGCATATTTTGTATATGGTAATAAAAGAATTTACTACTGATAAAGCTAATTTGCATCCGGATCATATCAGTAATCTTGAAATGGGTTACGTATTTGAAGAGATTATCCGTCGATTCTCAGAAGCTCACAACGAAGATGCTGGTCAGCATTATACCCCTCGTGAGGTAATCCGTTTAATGGTTAATATTCTTTTCCATGACGATAATGCTGTGCTAAGTGGACAACACGTAGCCCGTACTATTTATGATTGTGCTTGTGGTACTGGTGGGATGCTTTCAGTATCAGAAGAATATCTTGCGAATTTGAATAGCACATCTAAACTGATTTCATTTGGCCAAGAATTGAATGATCAGACATTTGCGATTTGTAAGGCAGATATGCTCATTAAGGGCAATGATGCTGAACGTATTAAAAGTGGGAATACACTATCTGATGATCAATTTTCAGGTGAAACCTTTGACTATATTATTTCTAATCCGCCATTTGGCCGAGAATGGAAAAATGAAGAAGCCATTGTTAAAAATGAAGCTAAACTAGGTTTTGATGGACGATTTGGGCCTGGCTTGCCATCAACATCAGATGGACAAATGCTATTTTTAGAAAATGCTATTAAAAAGATGAACCCTCAAGGCTCTCGCATTGCGATTATTCATAATGGTTCACCATTATTCACCGGTGATGCGGGGAGTGGCCCGTCTGAAATTAGACGCTATATTTTAGAAAATGATTTGTTGGAAGCAATTATTGCATTGCCAAATGATATTTTCTACAATACAGGAATTGCAACCTATATCTGGGTGCTTTCAAATAAGAAAGCGGGCACACCTCGAGAAGGAAAAGTGCAACTCATTAATGCTAATGATTTATATGAAAAACGACGTAAGTCATTAGGTAATAAACGTAACGATATACCTGAAAGCGCTATTCAGGAAATCACTAAGATTTATGGTGAGTTCAGAGAAACTGAAATCAGTAAAATCTTTGATAATGAAGATTTCGGCTATACAAAAATTATGGTAGAACGACCGGTACTAGATGAAGACGGAAGACCTGTATTAGTAAAAGGTAAGCCAAAAGCTGACACAAAACGTCGCGATACTGAAATTGTACCGCTTAAAGAAGATATAGAAACATACTTCAAACGTGAGGTATTACCTTTTGCTCCAGATGCATGGATTGATAGTAAGAAGAATAAAATTGGTTATGAAATTCCGTTTACACGGCATTTTTACAAATATGTAGCGCCACGCCCATCTGATGAAATTATGGCTGAAATTAAGGCTTTAGAAAGTGAATTAGATGGTGCTCTAGTAGAGGTATTTAAATAATGCGAGAAATGAAAGATAGTGGAGTACCATGGATTGGGAAAATTCCACTGAGTTTGAAGCTGATTAGAAATAAATATCTATTGTCATATGAAAAAGGAAAAAAAGCAGACAATACAAATGTGGAACAGGAGGGGGTTCCGTACATTGGTGCATCAGACTTAGACTCATGTGATACAGCAAAGCTATATACTACAGATACTGCACTTCCAGATGTTATATATGATGATGTGTTAGTTTTGTGGGATGGTGCTAGGGCTGGTCTAGTTGGTACTAATAAGGTTGGTAAATTATCCTCAACTGTAGTCAAATTAACTCCTGATGAGAATGTAGTCAGTAAACATTTTTTATATTGGTATTATATGGCATTTCAACAGTTTATGTACGATATGGTAAATGGTACTACTATTCCGCATATGAGTAGAAGGTTTTTAGAGGATATTGGCTTTTTATCTTGGTCGTTAGATGAACAAAATCGTATTTCTAACTATCTAGATACTAAATGCACACAAATTGATACTATTATTGATAATGAGCAATCTGTTATTGAAAAGCTACAGGAATATAAGAAGGCTATCATTACTGAGACAATTATAAAAGGGCTAAATGATTCTGTAGAAAGACAGAACCCAGGGGCTGTATGGTTTCTTGGCGTGCCTATTTCTTGGACATTCTCAGAGTTAAGATATGTTACTAGGGATATTTTTGATATAGATCATTGGATGCCAGAAAGTCAAGATGAGGGGATACCATATTTAATGACTGGAGATTTAGAAAGTCGAACTTCTTATATTGATTTTTCAAAGACAAAGAAAATATCTATTGAGGATTTTAATCGTTTAGCAAGAAATAAATATCCTTGCTATCATGATATTATAATGGCCAGATATGCAAGTATTGGAAATTGTACATATGTCGATACTTCTAATCAATTTTTAGTATCATATTCTTGCTTAACAATTCGACCTAATATTGATGAAATCTTACCAATGTTTATGTATTATTATTTTAAATCATATGCATTTGAGGAGGAGTGTAAGGTATATATAAAATTAAATACACAAGGAAATATTGGTAAAGATAACTTACGTAGAATAAAATTGGTATATCCTAATATTGGTGAGCAAGCATTAATTGTAAAATATCTTGATACAAAATGCGCTAATATTGATGCTGTAATACTAAAAAAACATTCTCTCATTGATAAACTTACTGAATATAAGAAATCCCTAATTTATGAAGTGGTAACCGGAAAAAAGGAGGTGCCTCATGTCTGAATTTGACGTAAAAGAAAAGCGATTTGAAGATGATATTGAATCATTTTTATGTACTGCAGGCGGATATGTAAAAGGCGATCCGAAGGCATTTAATCGTGAATTGGCTCTTGATACTGAAACACTGTTGGCTTTTATAAAACAAAGCCAACCAAAGAAGTGGGAACGGTATACGAAGTTATATGGGGACTCTTGTGAGCATCAATTTTTAAAGCGCTTTAATGACTCTGTAGAGCATGATGGCTTGTTATTTGTTTTGCGTCATGGATTTAAGGATAGAGGTATTACCTTCCGTGTTGTGTATTGGAAACCAGAAACTTCCATGAATAAAACTGCAAGAGTTCAATATGAATCCAATATATTCCATTGTACTAGGCAGCTACATTATTCTGTATCGAATAACAATAGTGTAGACATTGTACTATTCTTAAATGGTATCCCTGTTGTTAGTATGGAGTTGAAATGTCAGTTCACGGGACAGAATGCAACTAATGCAATCTCTCAATATAAATTTGATAGATCAAATAAAGATCAAATCTTTAAGTTTAATCGCCGTGTGTTAGTTCATTTTGCAGTAGATTTAACACAAGTGCATATGACAACAAAATTAAATGGTGGTAGCACGTATTTCCTCCCATTTAATCAAGGTTCTAATGGTGCTGGTAATGTCGGAAGTGCTGGCAATCCTAATTCTGATACGTACGATACATCCTACTTATGGGAATCTGTTCTTCAACGAGATAGATTGTTAGAAATTTTCCAAAAATATATGCATTTGTCCGTTGTGAAAGATAGTGCTGGTAATATCACTGATGAAATATTGATTTTCCCGCGCTTTCACCAATTAGATGTAGTAACAAAATTGTTAGAACATGTAAAAGAGAATGGTGCTGGGCACAATTACTTGATTCAACACTCTGCTGGCTCTGGTAAGTCTAATTCTATTGCTTGGTTGGCACATCGCTTGTCTGGTTTGCATGATAAGGATGATAAGAAGATTTTTCGGTCTACCATTATTGTTACTGATCGAAAGGTGTTAGACAGTCAACTACAGAATACGGTATCTCAATTTGACCATACCCCAGGTGTTATACAACGTGTGGATAAGACCTCTAAACAGTTAAAAGAGGCTATTGAAAGTGGTACGCCTATTATCATTACCACATTACAAAAATTCCCTATTATTTATGAAGAGGTGAAAGCACAAAGTTGTAACTTTGCTGTCATTGTAGATGAAGCGCATTCTTCTCAAACTGGATCTGCAGCACGTAAATTAAAACAAGCTCTTGCAAATACAGAAAAGGCCCTACAAGAATATGCTGAGTGGGCATATGAAGATGAGGAAAATGCTTTAGATGGAGAGGATAAACTCGTTAAGGAGTTAGTTGCACAAGGTCAGCATGATAATCTGTCTTTCTTTGCATTTACTGCCACCCCTAAAGAAAAGACCTTACAGTTATTTGGCACTCGTGATGAAATGGGTGAATATCATCCATTCCATATCTACTCTATGCAACAAGCTATAGATGAAGGTTTTATTCTTGATGTTCTAAAAAATTACATGACCTATAATACATACTATAAAATAGCGAGTCTCGTTGATGTGGATATTGAATTGGATTCAGCGGCTGGAATGAAAGCTATTCGTAAATTCCAAACCTTGCATCCACATAATATTACGCAAAAAACAGCGGTTATGTTACGCCATTTTATGGATGTTACTAGACATAAGATTGGTGGTCGTGCCAAGGCCATGGTTGTTACACCATCAAGACTACATGCAGTTCGCTATGTTCAAGAGTTTCGTCGTCAGATAGAGCAAATGGAACGTCCAGATTTGGAAGTGTTGGTAGCCTTTTCTGGTGAGATTGATGATAATGGGAGAACCTATACTGAAGAGTCTTTGAATATAGATAAAGAAGGCAATCACATTAAGGAAAAAGCCTTACTAGGCACATTCCATAACGATGAATATGGCATGCTCATCGTTGCAGAGAAATATCAGACTGGTTTTGATGAGCCTTTGTTGCATACCATGTTTGTGGATAAAAAGCTTTCAGGGGTAAAAGCTGTTCAGACACTATCTCGCCTTAATAGAACTATGAAAGGCAAACAAGATACATTTGTATTAGACTTTGTTAATAGTGAAGATGATATCTTGAGCTCCTTCGCACCATTCTATCAAGAAACTAAGTTAGATAAAGAAACTGATCCTAATACGTTATATGATGTTAAGTCAACGTTAGATAAGTTCAATGTTTATGATGTACATGATATAGAACAATTTGGAGAATTATTCTATCAAAGCCAAAATCAAACGATGGGAGATTTAGGGAAGCTTCAATCGTATATTATGCCAGCTATCAAACGCTTTGAATCCTTAGAGGAAGCTGATCGAGATATTTTTAAAGGGACTCTACAACATTTTAATCGTTTATATTCCTTTATTACACAGGTATGTAGATTGTTTGATAAAGAACTCCATATCTTCAGTATCTATGCTAAGTTCCTTGCTATTCAATTGCCAAAAGAACATCAGGACCATGTCGATTTAGATGATAAGATAATGCTTGAATACTATCGTTTGGAAAAAGGCTCACATGGGTCCATTGATTTGGCTCCAGAAGAAATTGGATTGCAACCTATTACCGGCAAAGTAGGTCGTAAAAATAGCTTGATTACTACGATTAACGAGATTATTGAGGACTTTAATAAACGTTATGGCACTGAATTTACTGAAATGGATAAAGTAATATTGCAAATAGAACAAGATATTGCAAAAGATCCTAAATGGCGTGACTATATCAATAACAACGGATTTAAAACCTTTAAAATATTATTTGACCAAGAATTTATGGGAATTGCTGTTAAGCGATTTAAAGCTAATGAAGAATTCTTTAAGATGTTGTTAAAAGATAAAAAACTATTTGAGGATATTCGTGATGCTCTAGGAAGTGCTATTTATAGTCGTGTAGAAAATAATGTCATGAATTATGGCTTGCCGGATAAGATGATGCATGGGATGTTTGACTTAGTACAACCAGAAACTACGCAACTAGTAGCAGATAAGAATGTAGAAAAATAGTGCTGTAAGGGGATAGTTATGAAAAATGTTGTATGTGTACTGGCGGTGTTAGCTTTCATAGGTTCCATCAATGTTGTGTCCGCAGATGATTTGATGCGGTTTCGTCTTAATGGTAATTCTATTTATGATCAGCCCTATGGCGACAGAAATGAGTTTCCATGTCCTGACAGACTTGGTAGTTGTACTATGACGGATAGCGATTATAAAAGTACTCGCAAAGGTCAATCGTTAGAGGTGTTTGATACTGTATATGAGGCTAAGCAACATTTGAACTTTAAACCGCAGTTGCCAAGTGGTTTAGAGGGATTACGTCCTGTACATGTATCTATTGTTGATCACGATGTATTACAAGTCGTGTATGATTATCATGAGCTTTTAAAAGGTAAATATCTTGACAGAGTCGACGATATGCCGAAATATATTAAGTATCGCGTATCTACAGTATCGGGGAACATCGCAGGCGATTATAAGGATTACTTACCTCAGAAGACGGATATTGTGAATGGTATGACGGTAACCTATCGAATGGTGGAGGACTCCGTATACCTAGCATCATGGGAGTATGAGGGACAGAACCATGTGTTCTTATTTAATGAGCCTATTTCTATTGAACGGGCTAGAAAAATGATTAAATGCGTAGGGATAAATTGAGTTACTTATTGTACTATCTTTTTAAATATGATTAGTTTATAATATAAATATAAAGAGAGCCAATTAACGTGATTAGGGCGTTAGGCTCATCTAAAACTTGATAAAACTATGATGGCGCCTAACGTGTTAGAGGAATGCACTCCTTTATACGTTAGGCGTTTATCATTGTACTATTTGACTAGTGCAATGATAGTGACTACTGATAACAGAATTATGATAATTACATAGGTAACTTCATAATTTGTCATAGTATCACCTCCTCGCGGAGATGAACCTAACTCACGTCAATTGACTCTCTTCGTAATTAGTATAGCAAAAATTAATACTAAAAATAATGGAGTTTTTTTATGCAAGTAGATAATTATAAGATTTCAACGTTGTCATATATAGAAAATGCTAGCAATGAGATAATGGAAAAGTACAATATAAAAGCACAATATGAAACGGAACCGCCTCATGGAGATGCTATATATTCTATTTCTATAAAGGGGAAAGCATTGCCGTTTTGGATTTATGGTAGGGATGTTACTTTCATAGGTAATAGTATGGTTATGGTCGAGTCTGTAAGATGCAAAACTTGGGATCCCATTGAAACCATCATTATTGATTTAAAGCGTGAAGTATATGCTAACTTAAAGGAATGGTATACAGATATTTCCTTTGTTAATGAACGCATTGAGCTAACGAACCAAGTGGTAAAGAAGAAGAAACTCATTATGAATGATTTTGATGATTTAGAGTGGACTAACTACTAACGATGAGTTTTATGAAATCATATTCATTTTATTTTAATTGACATAAGTCTATAGAATACAGTACAATACCCTTATATCTTAAA
>OGKH01000615.1_pt1 | contig 19724 bp, 15 predicted proteins | sample 1572421 | NCBI WGS metagenome assembly OGKH01 (sample SAMEA2582084, study PRJEB24529) | metagenome | biome: Human gut stool | place: China | collected 2011
CCCGCCGATACCTGATTGAGCGCGACCTCGTGGAGGCAATCATCGCCCTGCCCGACAATATGTTCTACAACACCGGCATCGGCACGTACATCTGGGTTCTTTCCAACAAGAAAGAGGATCGCCGCAAAGGCAAGATCCAGCTCATCGACGCGACCAATATGAAGTCTCCGCTGCGAAAGAACATGGGCAATAAGAACTGCGAGTTCACACCGGAGATCCGCAAGAAAATCGTCCGAATCTTCCTCGACATGGAGGAAAGCGACGTCAGCATGATCTTCGACAACAGAGAGTTCGGATACTGGAACGTAACCGTCGAGAGGCCGTTGCGTCTTCGTGTATTCCCCGAAAGAACGATCCCAGATGATGCATTCAAGAAACAGGCCGAACTCGATACCATGAGTGACGCAGTTGCGAATGTTCCTGCCGGAACACCGCTTGATGACTGGGACGCCTTCGCCAAGGCAACGAAACTCAAAAAGACGCAGCTGAAGAAGATCCGGCCATACATCACCGAAACAGACCCCGATGCGAAAGAAGTCGAAAGAGAAGCGGATCCGAACCTGCGCGATACGGAAAACATTCCGTTCAATTATGAGGGCGGCATCGATTCCTTCATCGAAAAAGAAGTCAAACCGTATGCCCCGGACGCCTATGTCGACGAGAGCAAGACAAAGATCGGATACGGGATCAGCTTCACGAAATACTTCTACAAGCCAGTGGAGCTTCGTGACATGAAAGACATTCACGCCTACCTGGCCGAACTGGAAAAAGAGTCAGACGGCGTAATGGATGAGATCGTGGAGGGGCTGGAGTAATGGTTGAATATGAATCATATCAAGCTACGCCTTATCGCTGGCTGCCACAGGTTCCTAAGCATTGGATTGAAAAAACTATACGGCAAATAACCTTTGTTCAGAGCGAAAGGTGCGGAAACAGAAAATTGGAATTGCTTTCCGTGTACCGCGAATATGGAGTCATCCCTAAGAGCTCACGTGACGACAACCACAACAAGGAAAGCCTCGATTTGTCCAATTATAAGGTTGTTCATGTCGGAGATCTCGTCCTGAACAAGATGAAAATGTGGCAAGGCTCACTAGGGGTTTCACGGTATGAAGGAATTGTTAGCCCGGCATACATAATTTGTAAGGTTCTGGATGGCGACATTAATCTGGATTACTTGCACTTGCTACTTCGGTCCGCACGGTTCAAGTCCTACTACAATCAGTATTCGTATGGAATCAGAGTCGGCCAGTGGGACATGCATTATGATGATTTCAAGAATCTAAAGATCTATATTCCTCCCCGCGCCGAGCAGGACCAGATTGTGCGGTTCCTCGACTGGAAGGTCTCCGAAATCAACAAGCTGATCGGAATCCGCCGGAAAGAAATACAGGAGCTGGAAGAGCTGAAATCAGCAGTTATTACCGCTGCTATCACAAAGGGGCTTGATCTTAACGCGGCGATGAAAAAGACGGATGTTTATTATCTGCCGGAAGTTCCTGCAGCATGGGAAGTGACCAAACTTAAGAGAATCTGCAAAGTAGGTGCTTCGATCAACGAACAATTGAAAAAGCATGATGACCAGGATGAGGTCGTATTCTTGCCAATGGAAAATATCTCAGAAGACGGCCAAATCGATTGCTCAATTAAACAGCCTATTGCTAATGTGAAAACTGGTTTCTCATCTTTTGCTAAGGACGATGTTATTGTCGCGAAGATTACACCCTGCTTTGAAAATGGTAAAGGTGCCTGCCTCGATAAACTTGAATCAGATATCGGGTACGGGACGACAGAGCTGTTTAATTTAAGAGCCGGTGATGATGTTCTCCCGGAATATCTGTATTTCATTACGATGACTAAATTGTTCCGTATTCTCGGCGAGGGTCAAATGACCGGATCGGCTGGTCAAAAGAGAGTTCCTGCAGATTTTATTAGGGATTTCACTATCGGACGGCCCTCCATCGAAGAACAGCAACAAATAGTTGACTACATTCATGCTGAGAAAGAACGGATTGACAGACTTATTGCAACAAAGCATGAGCAGTTGCAGGCTCTAACGGAATTTAAATCAACGGTCATCTCCGACGTCGTCACCGGAAAGATTGATGTACGCGGCATAGCCGTTCCGCAGTATGAACACTTTGACGACATTGCCGAGGACGATTCTGAAGATGTCAAAAAAGAGACCGATGGAGAGGAGGAGTAGCCATGGCCTTTACAGACAGAACAGAGAAGGGCTTCGAGACCCTTATCGTGAACTGGCTTGTAGAACAGAACGGCTATGAGCAGGGCACGAATGATGACTACAGCAAGGAGTATGCGATAGACGAGATTCGTCTTTTCAGCTTCCTGAATGACACTCAGCCGAAGGAGATGGAGAAGCTGGGGGTTAATAGCAGCAACCAGAAGAAAAGGCAGTTTCTCAACCGCCTCTCCGGGGAAATTGCCAAGCGGGGCATCATCGATGTGTTGCGCAATGGCGTGAAGGCTTATCCGGCTGACCTCATCATGTTCTACTTCACGCCAACCGAGAACGACTTGTCCCTCTTCGCGTACTACTTCTTCAAAAATACGTTTTTGCTCATTGCGAAGACTTTCATATTTATGCGCAAAAATCATGCCCACACCATATTCACCTGCTGCAGGTAAATTGATGCCCAACACTTCGCATTCACGTTTAAAAAATTCATGTGGGATTTGTACCAAGATACCAGCACCATCGCCTGTATCCTTATCTGCACCAGCACCACCACGATGTTCAAGACGCTCTAAAATACGCAAGCCATCATCGATGATATCATGGGATTTTTTGCCCTTAATATTTACGACAAAACCCATACCACAGGCATCTTTTTCAAATTGGCTGCTATACATGCCATTTGCTTCGAGTCTAGCCTGATCTAAACGTTGTTGTTCAATAACGCTACCATTCATCTCCATAGCTTTTGTACTCCTTCTCATATCACTTGATGTTTCACAACCTCTATAATCATTATATATAAGCCTTGTGAAAGTTACTTCCATTTCAATATTCATATAAAATTTAGATTCTATAGAATTTAATGTCTATACACAGTATACCAAAGTCCACTGTAAATTGATAATATAAAAACCGCAATCTAACTTGCGGTAAAATCATAGCCATATGCGTATTTTGTATACATGATTAATTATAGGAAAACAAAAAGGGGTAAAATTTTTCCACCAGCCGATTCCACTTAGCCCTCAAGGCTTCGTATGGCTAGCGTCAAAACTTTAACCCCTTCCCTTTACAGTACTACTACTGGTAGTTATAGATTAAGCAAACACTTCATCAAAGCGTGCTTCATCAATCAACGTTCCTACATAGAAATCGCTGAAGATACCATATCGTGCACTCGCTTCTTCAAAGCGCATATCATAAACAATTTTCTTGAATTGAATGTCATCATTACTAAAAATAGTAACGCCCCATTCCCAATCATCAAGACCAACACCACCTGTAGTGTACTCAGATAGTACTTCTAAATATGGTCTACCAGTGATGCCATGCTCACGCATCATACGACCGCGTTCCTCTTGAGGCAACATATACCAATTATCATTGCCTTCACGCTTCTTCGTCATATTATAAAAACAAATATACTTATCCTTTGGTACAGTTGGATACAATTTCGCATCCACCTCAGGCGTATCAAGCTTAGCTTTCACATATGCACTAACCTCGGTTACAGACGTATAAGAATACGTTTGAACAAGCACAGACGCAATCGTTAAACGACGGAATTTGCGTTCCCATTTCGCCAAATCCTCAAGAGACGGCGCCAAAATCCACAACAAAAGATCGCCCTTATAACCATTCACATCATAGAATGCATAACTGCCTTCTTTAGCTTGGTGCATAGACTCCAACTCAGCCCAAAACGCCTTTAACTCACCGCGAGCCTCAGCCTTCTCCTCTGCATCAAAACAATTCCAAGCACTAAAATCCATGGAAAACACCATATGTTGACTATGCCAACCCTCAACAGTAGGAATTGCCTTACCCATACAATCACTCCTTTTCACATAAAATATATAAAACACAATTTACAATTACAAAATCGAACCCCTAGCCCGAAGACCGTTCTCCTCTAACCTAGGCTAAAGGACCTTATACTAGCTGGAGACTAAAATCCGCTACAGTAGGAAATGGATAAGCCTTCTGAAGCGACTTTAGTAAGTCGAGGCCCTAGCCCGAAGACCGTTCTCCTCTAGGCTAAAGAGCCCTTGTGCTACGGTTATTTAAAGAAATCTACAGTAGGTGAGGTATGGGCGTCAATAGGCGACTTTAGTAGGTCGAGGCCCTAGGCCGAAGACCGTTAAGCTAGCTGGAGCCTATTGACGCCCATACCGAATCGGCTACGTAGAACTACTTAACCGTTGCACAAGTTCCTTAGCCTGTTTCACCCCATCCGGTATCCCAATCCCATCAAATGGTGTCCCAATGAGATACAAATTAGGATAATGTTCTTTCACATGCTCCCGAACGTCTGCGATAGCAGCACGATGGCCCACATTATATTGAGGCATGCAATGTATTAAACGATTGATCTTAATCCACTCTGGATTAGCTTTAAAGTTCATAATACGTTGAATTTCTTTAAGAGCTAATGCAGAAAGTTCTTCATCACTATAGCGTTCCACCACATCATTACCAGGTTTACCGATAAAAACGCGAAGAACGATTTTATCATCTGGCGTTGTTTGTGGCCATTTTTGATTTAATATGGTACACGCCGTTAATGGTGTATCCGTTTTACGAGTAATCAACAAGCCAGAGCCTTTTAGTTCGCCATCAAAGGTCGCTTTATCAAAGGCCATAATTGCAATAGCACAACTGGATTGTTCCATATTGCGTACGCCATCAAATCCAGTATCTCCAATAAACCAATCTTTATACGTAGCCGGTGGTGTAGAGATAACCAACATATGGGAAGTTTCTTCTCGACCATTCACATTATAACGATACACTGCATCAGCATACGATATATCTCGAACAAGGGCCTTAGTAGTCAATGTAACATTGGATGGCATTTGTTCCACAATCGCACTTACCACGCTTTCAAGACCACCCGTTAATTGTCTAAACATACCGGATTGTGATGCGGTTCCTTTTGATGCTTTTAGATTTCCATTCGTTCGCTGAATACTAGATTGTTTCTTATCAAATTGAGCATCCGTCATCGTTCCTTTACCAGCACGGGGAACGTCGCCTTCATTAACAGCACCTTTAGCAGCCTTAGAGACACCCGCCTTTTGATGGCTCATCTTAGCAGCAATCATGCCCTTAACCATATTGCCATATTTTTGTTCTACTTGAATAAAATGTGGAAACGTAGATAATAGACTGATTTTATAAATATCGCCACCATAAATACCTGCCAATAATGGCTCAATTAATTTATCCATCATTTCTTGACCTAAATGATATCGGAAGAAATGACCAATCGATACATCGCCGTGAGCATCTAAGGGATACGGTTTCTTAAAATAATCAAGACCAGCACGCACTTTACCAGCCCAGGAAATTAAGGTCGCTTTCACAAAAGGCATCATTTCCGTAGGAACGCCCATGATGGAACCACCTGGAATTGGGTGAATGTTACCGCGGTCATACACATAGGCCTGCCCCGTTTCATTGGATACAAGCGTATCTGCTAGACCAAGATCTGTAATGAGATCCGTCATTTCCGTTTTGCGGCCCAAGTAGGAATCCGGTCCTAACTCAACAACAAAATCATCTACTTGTTGCGTTTGAATTTTACCGCCAAATCGAGGGGCCTGTTCATATAATTGTATCTGCCAATCTGGTTTGGCATGGCCTAAATAATAGGCTGCAGTAAGCCCCGTAAGGCCACCACCAACAATCGTTACCTTCACTTATTAATCCTTTCTCGTATAGCCTTTGCCATGGCCTCCATAAATAAGGTATTTCCATTGGGCATAGGCAGACGTTCATATGTAGCCCCAGCATTTTCAACGATATTCCGACAAATAATATCATTATCATACAAAATTTCTACATGATCGCTAACAAAGCCAAAAGGAATACATACAATCCGTTTTGCTCCATCTATAAGAGCCTGTTCAATGACACTTTCAATGGTAGGACCTAACCATTCACCATAGGGCGCCGCACTTTGCCATGCCTGATACCAGTGATTAAGACCTACCATTTTTGCAATTTGATTTGATGCGGACATGACTTCATCTTCATAGCTACCAACCGTTGAAGTAGGTACACTATGGGCAGAGAAAATACAGGCTGTATCAGCTTGTAATGGATTCGCGGCCATCAACTGTGAACGCCAGTATTCAAAAAACTGTGGTCTATTCCACCAAGATTTAATAATTTCACAAGATATATCCGGATACGCTCGTAATATAGAATGTAATTTCCGTTCATACGCGCCTGTTCCGATCATAGAATAAAACGGCGATGTGACAATACATAAAATAGAAGTATACCCTGCAGCTACTATGGATTCTATAGCTTGTTCCATACTATTAGGCATATGAAGATAGGCCAAATACATCGCGTCTATTGCCAATAGGGATTTAAGAGTTTTCTTTTGCTCTTCCCCCATCGTTTGCAACAGCTTATTATCCCATTGTCCGATGGCATCGTAACGAGCAGTTAGAACCTTCAATTCTCGTTCTGTCGGAATTTTTCCGCGTCGAATGCTCGTCAAATAGGGTAATAAATCAGATGGTTGACGAGGTGTACCAAAAGATAATAACAGTATAGCCTGCTTCATATTATCGGCTTTCACGAGCCCACAATTCACGGCTCTTTTCATGAACATAGTCTGTCAACCAATGTAATTTTGCTGGATCCGCCTCAGGGAATACACCATGCCCTAAGTTAAATACATGTTTACCATGACGAACGCCATCCATTAAGATTTCATCTACTACCTTGGCTATTGTTTTTGTATCTCCGTATAAATAAGCCGGATCAAGGTTCCCCTGTACTGTTTGTGTAACACCTCTATCCTTAGCTGCCCCAAGAGAGCTTCGCCAATCTAAGGCGATAACATCAAGAGGTAATTTAGCCCAAGTAGAAACAAGGTGGTCTGTACCGACACCATTCATAGCGAGCGGCAAGTTAGGGAATCTAGATTTTACTGTGGAAATAATACGTTTCATATGAGGGAAAATAGCTTGCTCATATTCTGTACTATTAACGGCACCCACCCAAGAGTCAAAGATTTGTAAAGCATTAGCACCAGCGCGCGCTTGCATTGACAAATACTCGATGGACATATCCGCTAGTTTTTCCATTAGTCTATTCCAAATTTCGGGTTCGCTGATTAACATCCCACGAGTTTTGTTATAACTTTTCGTAGGACCTCCTTCAATAAGGTAAGACGCGATGGTGAATGGTGCACCACAAAAGCCAATAAGAGGTACATCAAGCACCTCGATAGTCAACAACTCAATAGTTTTGGAAATATACTCTACCTTTGTTACATCAAACGCATATAATCGTTCAATATCTTCCATACGTCGTATTGGAGTATCAAATACAGGACCTACACCAGGTTTAATATCCACATTTACGCCAATAGCCACCATAGGGCTCATAATATCCTTATAAAGAATAGCCGCATCAACGCCATATTCTTTAACAGGCAGTTCTGTCACTTGTGCGCAAAGTTCTGGTTGTTTGGTAATTTCGAACAATGTGTACTTCTCTTTTATCTTACGATATGCAGCCTGACTGCGCCCTGCTTGGCGCATATACCATACCGGTGTTATGCCAGGGTTCTTGCCCTGAATCATATCTAAATAAGCAGTATTCAAATTTCCACCCCTTTCTACAAAACACACCCATACATGTATATAAGATTTTATATTAGAATGTCACGCTTATATTAAAAGTGTACCCCAAAAGTGATGAATATGCAAAGCCACTTATTATCTATATTTTTAGGGATAGAAATTTATGCACGTTGTAATATATGCGTATCTATACCAGCAATAGCCTGACCCATGTAATACACTTGTTGCTGACATGTAAACAACCAAATTTGTTGATGTTCACCAAGTTCAGCTAACAACTCAAGTGCACTCTTTTGGCGTTCTTCATCAAATCGGACTAGTATATCATCTAATATGATTGGCAATGCATCCACTTGGTACGAAAAGACCTTTGCTAGTGCCAAACGCAATGCGAGATACACCTGATCCGCTAAACCACTAGACCAATGATGAATCGGTAATCGTTTCCCCCGTTCATTCAAAAGGGCCAAACCATCTTGTAATCCCCACATATCAAATGTATAAGCACCATTCGTTAAACGTTTAATATACTGAGATGCTAATTCTAACATCTTTGGTTGTGACTCTTCTTCGTATGATTGTTGCGCTCGTTCCATACAATGAGCGATGACAACTTGAGTAGCCCAATCTTCCAAGGCAGATTCCAATTCAGATTCTAACTCTTGTCGTTGTTGAATGGCTTCCCGTTGTTCCTGATCTGAACCCAATGCACGCATAGCTTCCACGATTTGGCCTCGTTTCTCATAGAGGTTAGCCATCGCATCCTTGCGCGCATTCAACTCTTGATCTGCATGGGCTAACTCATCAGTCCAATTCTCTTTATTCCCCTCACGCAAGCGGCGATAGAACAAATCCTTATTTTCACCATCTGGAGTTAACAAATCAAGCTGTACTTGGCTTTGCTTATAAATTGTTTCCCATTGCTTAAATTGATCTTCATCAATGAGTTTTTGACGATATTCATTGGCGCCGGACAATCCACTTTTTTCAAGCAATGCTTTTTGTTCAAGTAAAAGTTCCTTTTCCTTGCGATGCCAATTATCATACTCCATACGATAGCTCTTACGCTGTGATTCTTTTTGTTCCCAACGAATCATTTGTTGTTGAAAGTTTTTATATTGGTTATAAATACGTTTTAGCTCAGTAGGAGACACAGGGGCTTCAACACTAAGGTTATACCATAAGGTAACAGCTTGGTCCTCTATAACGCGCAAAGATTCCTTATGTTCATCTAAGCGTTTCTCGTATCCTTCAATGGTCCGCAATTGTTCATAATACTGGTCAAATTCATGCTTCATACTAAAGAAGTCATCTTCATCGAGACTCTTAGCCGCTCCTTCAGGAATCCATGCTTGCCATTCAGCCAAGGCTTTTTCATAATTAGCCTGTAATTGTTTACCTTCATCATTGTAACGTTGTTCAATAGCTGCTGTTTCCAAGTTCGGTACATCTGACGCCACAGGTAATGGTGCATCCAATTGTGTTTCCAAATACGACTTACGTTGCTGTAAGCGTTCTAGTTCACGCATCAACCGAGCTACATCGGAATCATCTACATGGCGAAGGCGCCATCCATACCAGAACAATCCCAGTCCAAGTATTAATAAAATAATACCACCGATGCTATATAGTACAGATTCCAGTGCAATAAGTCCTGCTAGCGACATCAATACACCAATAACAGCACCGATTCCCCCAATACGTTGCAACCAAATCGGCATCGCGGCCATACTTATGGAACCATGTTCTCCAAGTCGAGACTCTAGATCTGCAATATCAGTCATAACAGCCTGCAACTCTTGCTGAGCCCAGGTGTTAACAGGGCTATTTTCACCAGTGTCAACAGATGAACTATCTTCACTTATTTTTGGTTCTTTTTGCAAGGATGGTGCTTGGCTTTGCCAATATAACAATTGGTCCTTTGCGGTACGCAATCGTTTGGATAAACGTTCCCCTTCAAACCAATTCACATCAGTTGGCACCGATTCATCCTTGCGCCATGAAGATTGTAACCCTCTCGAGAAATCAAGTTGCTCTTTAACCTTAGCAATGTAGGCTTCGCCTTCTTCACACTCACGGCGCAATTGTTCCCACTTCGCACCTTGTTGAATCAAATCCTCTATATCTTGGCCATAGATAGTAAATGGACTATTAGGATCAAAATTTTCCGGTTTTAGTGTTTCTTCTTTATCAAGCCAAAGCTGCATATTCTGACGAGCTTCACGAAGGCCCTCATCGATACTTAAAAACGCATCGCGATCTAGTGTATCAGGAGATGTAAACTGTTGCATACGACGACGCGCCTCTTCGCTACGTCGATACGTATCCCATGCACGAAGCACCATCTCTACGCCTTCACGATAATCTTGCCATTCTTTGATTTGATTCTGAATTTCTGCTTCTGTATCCTCGGAAGCCTTCAACGCTTGTTGTAATTCTACATATTGCGTTTCATGTTCACCCAGTGCGGATAAACGAGCCTTATTTTCCTGTAATTGCTCTATCAAAACATTGATGCGGCGTTTGCCTGATGCAGACGCAACCAGTAAGTCATTAGCATTGGTTTCAATGTTTTTTACTACACCACCGAGTTGCTCGCCTCCTTCGGCGCCAAAGAATCTAGCGCGCACATCTACTTCATTGAGTATATCTACGCCTTGAAGGTCCTCTAACGTAAGGCCGAAGATGCGGTTATACGTTTTTTTATCGAGCCCATGCCACCACAATTGATTCGGCTCGTCCTTTATGCTAGGCTCACCAGGAGAATAAAAATCTAAATTCTTGTTTTGTCGGCCTAAATGATAAGCCGTCCCCTCTTTGTCGAGCTCAAGAGATCCACTTACATAACCATATTTTTTATGTTTACCGCCAAACAAAAGAGAACGCATACCTTCTAATAAGGAGGTTTTCCCACTTTCATTAGCGCCATATACAAGCTGTACACCGTTAGGACCGGATTTAAATGTCCAGTTTTCATACGGTCCAAATGAGTCGAGTCGAATCTGTTTAATGTTCATCGTTTACCCCCATTAACACCGTAACCCCTTCCATTTCACTGCGTTCCATAACTCGTTTCAATACATCGTCTGATAATAAATCTAAATAACTGCCAAGTCGTTTAGACTCAGGACGATCGACCAAGATTTGACGTACGGCCTCAATATCAGTAACGGTTTCATCATAGGCACGTAGATAATCGCCTACCATGTCGGACAATAAACGGCGCTCTGCCAAATTAACAGTAGGACGCGTTTTAGCAATCATGCGGTATGGCATAACAAAAATAGATTTACTCTTTTCCTCTGCCTGCGCCTCCCGTAGCCATAATTTTCGAATGGACTCATCCACGCATAAGCGATGCATTGGACCAGTTCCTACTAAATGGACCGATACCAATGTATTCTTATTATATTTTTTACGTAAGGACTGCTTTTTATGGCTTAACAAATCTAATAACTCACGTTCAGTTTGTATGCCTGCAATATCGATCTTTATATCTTCAAAACGAATGGCATTGGTCTCAATAAATTCTAGTTCACAATGTCCATTATGTGATACGTTGACCATATAGCATCCTTTAGCGCCAGATTCCTTGCGATGTAATCCTTGGGGATTGCCCGCATATACGACCATAGGATCTTCTGAAATCACCTGTGATTTATGGATATGACCTAGTGCCCAATAGTCCATAGCGCCTTGCATGATATCCGTCAAATTACAGGGCCCTGTTACATCATGATGTTCACTGCCCACACTAGATCCAACCGTTCCATGCATGACAGCAAGAGAAAACTCATCTCGTTCAAAGGCTTTATATTGGGCAGCAAAATTAGATTGTTCATTGCCATGGCCACAACTGATGCCGTAAACACCACCAACTTCAATATTATTAACCATCAACGGAAATCGTTGTACCTGTGTATCCGAAAACACATGTACATTATCAGGCATTGATAAGCCAGCGCGCCAGCTTTCAGCAGGATCATGATTACCTTGCACCATATATACGGGAATATGCGCCTCCCACAAGCGATACATGGCACGCACAAATCGGACCTGAGCCTCTAAATTATGATCTTCACTATTATAAACATCACCGCTAATGACAACTGCATTAACGCGTTCGCGCACAGCGATTTCAATGATATTATTGAAAGCTTCATAGGTTGCTTCTGCGACGGCACGATCTACATGCCGACTCATCCCCATAGCATATTGAAAAGGAGCCCCTAAATGAAGGTCTCCACAATGTATAAAACGAAAGGGTTGCATATTGTCTCCTTTCCTAACTTATAGAATACTAACATCTAATTATACTATATATTTCTATATAATATGTAAGATATCATATTGTAAACTAATTTATTTATACAGTTGACAATTAGCATCCAAGAATACTACAATTACATTGTAAATATATTCGTTTTTATAAGTTAACAATAACAAGGAGGCTATAATGGCACTTCCAGTAGAGCAACAAACCCAGGTGGGTTCTTATGAAAAAATATTAACCATTGCCAATCGTATATTACATGGTGGTGAAATCACTAAAGAGGAAGCCATCGATTTAATCCATACATCCGATGAAGATACCATGATTTTATTGGCTATGGCAGATAAAATAAAACAACATTTCAACGATAATTCCGTCGACATTTGCGCGATTGTAAATGCTCGTTCTGGTAGATGTCCTGAAAACTGTAAGTTCTGTGCACAGTCGGCACACCACAATACAGGCGTTCAAGAATATCCATTTATGGATGATGAATCGATTTTAGATGCTGCTAGAAAAGCAAAAGAAGCTGGTGCTATTCGCTTCTCTATTGTTACAAGCGGTCGCAACACTTCCAACCCTAATGAATTCAACCAAATCTTACGCGTATTAAAAGAAATTCGCGAAAAAATTGGTTTAGAAATTTGTTGTTCCCTTGGTTTATTAACCTATGAACAAGCTCTTCAATTAAAAGAAGTTGGTGTTACTCGCTATCATTCCAATATCGAAACTGCACCAAGTCATTTCCCTGACATCTGCTCCACACATTCCTATGAGGACAAGATGTCTACCATAGAAAATGCCAAAAAAGCTGGCATTCGCGTTTGCTCTGGCGGTATCTTAGGTCTAAACGAAACTCTAGAACAACGCGTAGAAATGGCGTTTGAACTAAAACGCCTTAACATTGATTCCATCCCATTAAACATATTAAATCCGATTAAGGGTACTCCATTCGAACATAACCAAGCGTTAAAACCGATGGAAATTTTACGTACCTTCGCTGTATTCCGTTTCATTTTACCTCATGCATTAATTCGTACCGCAGGCGGTCGAGAAGTAAATCTTCGCGATTTACAATCGTACGCACTAAAAGGCGGGCTTAATGGCATCATGGTAGGCGGTTATTTAACAACCGGCGGTAGATCCCCGCAAGACGATTTACAAATGATTAATGATTTGGAATTAACCCGTACAGCCGCTCAGCTATAAACTAACGGTTGTTTCTAATCACTAGTGGATATCTTAAATTTTACCTATCTACAAAGACTGTAACACCTCTGCGTGTTTACAATACATTTACACACAAAAAATACCTAGCTAGTTGCTGTCTAGCTAGGTATTTTTATATTTAATTTTTTAAATTTATATCTAAAATATTAAATTCAAACTATTTATTGCCATAACAATCTATAGATGGCTTGGCCATTTGTATTGCCTTCAATCGGTTCAGGATCTTTATCATAATCAACATTATCATATTGAGTGCCATTTGGCATATACGCATCTACTTCTAGAATTTCCATGGTCCGATTATAACGGCTAATATATACCTTATAGCGAAGTTCATCGCCACCAGGTTCATTAACTTTTAGCCAAAGAACGGCATCATAATCGCTTTTTTGAACACTATCATTATCTATAAACAATTGATTACCTTTGTCATCAGGACTTACATAATACCAATCAGTCGCTTGTGCTGTATTCGAATATGTTATGAGGCAAAAAAAGGCCATCAAAGCTATAAGCAACTTCATAGTGGCCCCCTTTCTAACCCAACAACAAAAGTCTTATAACTAGAACGATTTTTTTAAATATTTCTAAAAAAAATAAAGAGAAGATATTATCCTCCTCTATTATCATATCAAGAAGTATGGCATTTATCAACATTTAATAAACGAATTTTACATTTCATCTAAATTTCATAAAATATTTTTTAGAAGTTCATTTTACCTTCATAGTATTTACTTATAATTGCCATATCAAATGATAAATATAAGTAAATATTCCCTGATTACTTAATGTATTTATCTCCCGACAAGTAATACTAACCCCAAACCTACTACTTGTTTAAATACATAGGTCATTTGATGTTAATACTAACACTCCCCTTACATGAAAAAGGACTCCAGCAGGAGTCCTTTTTTCGTTGTTAAACCCATACACTTATGCAAAAAGCTGCCCTAGGGCAGCTTTTTATTTTGTAGTTCACGACCTAAATCAGATGGTACAGGTGCGATAACAGTCACCAATTCAGATTGTCCATAGGGTATAAATGTCAACGAATAGGCATGTAAAGCCTGTCTCGTATACGGTTTATTCCGCATACCATACATGGCATCGCCAATGATAGGGTGACCAATATGAGCCATATGAACGCGAATTTGATGAGTTCGTCCGGTTAGCAATGTAAACTCTAACAACGATTGTACATCATCATATTCAATCACATGATATTCGGTTACAGCATCTTGACCAAATTCATCAACACAGCGGCGATTATCAAATACCGGATCCACACCGATAGGTTCATTCACCACACCATCAGATGTAATCTTTCCTTCTACGAGACCGCGATAGACACGATGAATTCGACCTTCTTGTAGCTGTTTAGTGTAATATTGTTCTGCCTCACGGGTTTTGCCAAACATAATAACACCTGTTGTATCTCGATCCAAGCGATGAACAGGCCGAATTTTATGAACTTCGCCGCGTTTAGCATAATAGCCAGCCACCAGATTACTCAATGTATGATATTTCGTTTGACCTGCTGGATGAACTAGCATAAATGGAGGCTTATACACCACAAGTGTGTGTTCATCCTCATAGAGAACCTCTATAGGTCCTTTTTCAACCCCTACACCATAATCCTTATCTTGTGGTAACTCAATAGTAATAACATCCCCTTTTCTTAGCATACGCTTAGAATGAGCAACGCGGCTATTTACCTTCACCCGTTTCTTACGGAATATCATCTGCACATTTCGAGAGGATAAAGAAAATCGCTCTTTTACATAAGCAGATACTGTTGTATCTACCTCTTCTTTTACTGTATATGTTCTCCAGCTCATATTACCACCATTCGTTGATATATGTATTTTGTTTAGGATATACCATATCTAGATAATCAATCCAATGAGATTCGCCTTGTAATTTACCTTCAAACACAAGATCTTTAGCTGATACAGCCCCCATCAACAGGACTGTTAGACCGCCAATGTCTATGGTGATATCGATTTCATCCACAGATTCAGCAGAAACGCGTTTTACGTTAGGTAAAGTGCTTTCACCTAGGGTAAGGGCAAACACGCCATTATTCCAATCGCATAATGTATCGGTAACCTTAATGTTTAGGGTAATTGGCATCATAACGGCTTCTGAATTAACAGGTACCGTAGTCAACGCTGTTTCTACGTCTACGATACGCGCCATCATATACGGCATCGTTGTATGACCTGTTTTTCCATCAGGAACAAATCTATAACTCGTATCATGCAACCCTTCATTCCAACGAATGCTTTCACCTTGAGAACGATGGTTATAAAAATAATTAAGCAAACCACGTTGAGCACGACGTGTTGTGTATACAAATTCCGTAACTGGAATTTCAGGAGCCCCCAGACGATATACAGCATAGCCCTCGATTTGACCTTCATCGTTTTTCACGACCGCAATATTCACACCTTCAGCAAAGAAACTGCCTAATAGACGTTTCCACTCCTTCTCACCCCGTTCCGCATAACCACATAAATCCTTCGTATAGACTTTGTAAACAGGATCAAGCAATGTCCATTGATCTACATCATTTAGCAATCCAAAGGATAAGGTTTTATCCGTCAAAGGACGCAAACTCTCTAATGGCATGGTCTGTACCCATTGATGAGCGTACAAATCCCAGCCATATTGTTGGTAAAAACCGGCCTTTGAAGGCATTAAAATGGTAATGCCTTGACCACGACGGCGCAATTCTTCTAAGGAGTGCAACAATAATGCACCACCTACGCCACCACGACGTGCAGCTGGATGAGTAGCAACCCCAACCATATAACTAGTAGGCAAGATAGCGCCGCGCACATTGATGTTATATTGACGCAAATGAACAGTGGAGAGCAATTGACCTTCTTGGATACCTACGACAGTATTCTCCGGTTCATAACAGTTAGAAAAATAATATTGAAAGAACGGATCTTCTTTTGGTTCAAAGCAATACGCCCAAAGCGCTTCTACTTGTGCCGTATCTTGTGATGTAGCAATTCTAAAATCCATACTAGTTCCTTTCTATCCTAAACAGCTCTAAGCTATATATTTCATATAGTAGAATGTATTTCACACACTCTACCCTTTATTATAACGGAAAAGAGTGGCACCATACAGTACCACTCTCATATTCGTTATTAAATTGACCTGATTATTTACCACCCGTTGCATTATCTGCTTCATTAGCATATACAGCATCATATTTTTCTGCAAAATGATCAGGATTATAAGATTCCTTCGCTTGACGAAGACCAGGCAAGCCCATATCTTCTTCACGATTGATAAACTCTACATTGCTAAATTCATGGCGGATGAATTCATTATTAATTGCTTGATACAAACCGCGAATATCCGGATTGGCTTTTTCGATGTGAATTAAAGCCATTCTATCATTCATTAATTCGCCGATACTGAAAGCCTCTACGCGACCAAACAACTTAATAGCGCCGCCTTTTAAGCCCAAGACATCCCAATGATCAAAGAGTAAATTAATAGCCACTAATTCATCTTCAATACCTTCTTCGTGATGAGTTTCCACCCAAGACGCTGCTGTCTCACGGCACAATGGAATGATGTCTTCTGTAATTGGCACATATTCATAGTTGGAATATTGCATACGGAATTGATTCAAGTGATTTTTCTTTTGACGGAATTTCTTACCAGACAAATTGATAAGATCTTCAGACTTATAAATATATTCGTAGTTATCACGGTCAGGTGTGAATACGTAACGGCCTGGGCATAGTTCCTCCATCCGTTCTTTCACAACCTTGCTAACACCTTTGAAAATGAATGGTAATTTATTTTCTACAAACCATTCTTTTGCACGCAACAAACCATCGAGGAACTTCGCATCCTTACCAGCAAATGGAGGTAATAGGAATGGATCGCGCTTACCACCACCTTGGATGTACAATACGCCATTTTCCTCAGCCCAACGAATGCCATAGGCTTCTTGCCACATATACAATGTAGTAAAGCAATTATCCGACGCTTCGTAATGATGTTGTTCAAAATATTTATCGATTAATGGTTTGTCTCTTAATTCAAAACGTTTAAATTCTAAAATAATAATCTCCTCCTTTTCAACATTCATGGTTGCTAGTTTCTAGCTACACATAAGATATTTATTGAACCTTCACCTTTTCACCTAGTTCAAAGGTTCCCTTGGTTGTAATAACTTGTTCGCCTTCATTAAGGCCTGTCATGATGGACACATACCCATCTTGTTCATCCCCTACTTCGACGACACGTACGTCTATCGTATTATCAGCGGTTAATACATATACATATTTACCATCTTGATTTTCACGTACTGCCGCAGCAGGAACAACGAGCATCTTAGCTTGAGCACTAGATTCGATGGACAAACTATAAAATTCACCGGCCTTAATAGCTCCTTTTTCGTTGTTGAAAGTAGCCTTAACTAGTACACTTGGTACATTTTCAGGCTGATTTGTATCTATATAGGTCAACTCACCTGGAATATCTGAATCACCGACATGTAAAGACACTTTAATGCTTGATTTTGCCTCTGGGCTAGCTAATTTCATAGCCGCATCACGAGGAATACTCAATGATGCCACCATAGGCGTTTCTTGTTGTATCAACATAAATGGACGATCTGCAATCGCCATTTGACGATCTTCATTGTAAATAGCAGTCACCACACCAACTATCGGAGCCGTAATATTAGCGGCAGCTATTTGTGCGGACACCTGAGCAATTTGTGCTTCAATAGCAGCAACGCTTGCGCCATTGCCACCACCGCCACCACCAGTTGTGGTTGTCACAGTTTGAGGTCGAGACCGTTCTAGAATACGATTATATTCCTTTTCGGTAATATTACCAGCCTCGCGCATTTGGCGAGCACTTTCAAGCTGAGCACTACTAACCGTAGGCGCCGTCGTTGTCGTTGTTGTTTCAACAGCAGGCGTATAGGATTGGGCTGCACTAAGCTGACCTTGTAAGGACGCTAATTGTTGTTGCAATGCCGACGTATCAATTGTCGCCACCACTTGACCTTGTGTGACCTTATCGCCTACCTTCACAGCATACGTAGCCGCACCTGATACAGCGGGCGTAATAGTAGACTTATTAAGAGCTGTTACATTCGCTTCATTATGAATTTGTAACGGCATATCTTTATAAGTAACATCGGCAACGGATACCGTAGATGTACCACAACCTGCAATCGCACATACAACAATGACCAATAGTGCCATTACAGCACCAAGTCGAAATTTGTTCATACTTTCACCTTATCTCTATCCATTGTATTGATTTTTATCAATACCTTAGTATATCACAAAATCAATAAGAATTGTATGAAAGCTAATTCCCTATATGATTAGATATTACTAGGCAGAAATAATATCTGATATAATATTCCTAAACAAGTATACATATGGAGGTTTCTCATGGAAGAACGTATGGATTTTAGAATTTTAAATAATGGTAGCTTTGTGCCATCCATCGGATTTGGCACCTACAAAACAGGAACGTCGGAGGAAACGGAGCAAGCTGTAACGAATGCCTTACAGGCTGGATACCGTTTACTCGATACGGCAGCTTATTATGATAACGAAGAAGCCGTCGGCAAGGGCATGAGTGCATCTGGTATTAATCGGTCCGACATCATTGTAACCACAAAAATTTGGCATACCAATGCCGGTTACGATGCTACGATGCGTGCTGTTGAAAGTTCTCTAAAGAAGTTAAATACTAATTATATAGATATCATGCTTATTCACCAACCAATAGGTGATTACTATGGTTCCTGGCGCGCCATGGAGGAATTATACGACCAAAACGTATTGCGTGGTCTAGGTCTCTCTAACTTCTACGAAGATCGCCTCATCGACTTGCTATACCACTGTAATGTAAAACCTGTGGTCAACCAAATCGAATGCCACCCATTCAACCAACGTCAATCCCTTATTCACTTGATGAGAAAACACCAAGTTGTGGGCATGGCATGGTCCCCATTCACACGCGATCGTCAACCTATATTTGACCACCCTATCATCAAGAGCTTGGCTGAAAAATACGGCGTTAGTAAACACCAAATTATCTTACGTTGGCATATCCAACGAGGCATCATTCCATTGCCAAAGGCAACAAGCTTAGAGCATATGAAGTCTAACTTTGACATCTTTGACTTCAAATTATCCATTACAGATATGGATCTCATGGAGCTACTTGATCAAAGAGCATTTTTGGAAAATCATCATACTGCTGCGGGGCTTGAGCGGATTTTACAACTAAAATAGTTATAGTTTATGAATCCTCGCATTCTTATCTCTAGCAACATACATAAATGAAATATCCCCTTCGTGGGTTATAGGACAAAACGTGTTGGTACTTTAATCCCAATCATTGAAAGATAATT
>OGKH01000618.1_pt1 | contig 19685 bp, 19 predicted proteins | sample 1572421 | NCBI WGS metagenome assembly OGKH01 (sample SAMEA2582084, study PRJEB24529) | metagenome | biome: Human gut stool | place: China | collected 2011
AATTGATGGCTTGTTGCCGTTGGCGGCCGGGGAGATTACCGTCGATGGGCTACCGGTAACGGTGGATAACTTAACTGCCGTTCACCAACGGGTGGCTTTTGTCTTTCAAAACCCAGATAATCAATTTGTTGGGACCACCGTAGCCGATGACGTTGCCTTTGGACTTGAAAACCAGCGTCTTCCCCGGGCTGAAATGCAAGAACGGGTTGATCAGGCCCTAGCGCAAGTCGAGATGACAGCCTTTGCTGACCGGGAGCCCGCCCAGTTATCGGGGGGACAAAAGCAGCGGGTGGCCCTGGCCGGCGCCTTGGCCCTGCACCCGAAGGTCTTAATCGTTGATGAAGTAACGGCAATGCTTGATCCGGAAGGAAAAGAGCAGATCATGACCCTGCTAAAACGACTGCACCAAACCGGAAACCTAACCATTCTTTCAATTACTCACGACACCGAAGAGGCCCGCTTGGCTGACCAGATGATTATGATCGACGGGGGACAGTTAGTGGTCGATGGCGACCCCAAAGAATTGATGCAGGATCGTCAGTTGATGGAAACCCATCAACTGGCCCCCACCTTTTTAGTGACCCTCAAGGAGGCGTTGGCGACCCGGGGGATCGCCATTCCAAGGGAGATTAGTACGGAAGACGAAATGGTGAAGTGGATATGGCAGAAGTTAAGTTCAAGCAAGTAGGCTACCGGTACCAGGGGGCTGATGAGCAGGGAACTCAGGCGGTGGTTGATCTGAGTGCCACCATCCCCAGCGGGACAACGGCCGCCATTATTGGTCACACCGGGAGCGGTAAGTCGACGCTGATGCAGATGGTGGACGCCCTGATCTTACCCACCAGCGGGTCGATCCAGGTTGGTGACTTGACCATTGATTCCCAGACCGCTAAAAAGGATCTGATTAACGTCCACCGCCGGGTAGGGTATGTTTTTCAATTTCCGGAAAAACAGCTCTTCGCCCCGACCGTAATCGAAGACGTCGCCTTTGGCCCCCAGAACCTGGGGAAGGATGCCGAGGAGGCCAAGCAAGCGGCTAACCGTGCCTTAACCGCCCTTAACTTCCCCGCAGACCGTTTGCAACACAGCCCCTTGGAGCTTTCGGGGGGGCCGATGCGGCGGGTAGCCTTAGGGGGGGCCTTAGCGATGGAACCCGACGTCTTGATCCTCGATGAGCCGACCGCGGGGCTTGATCCGGCTGGTCAAGAGGAGCTCTTAACCCTAGTGGAAAAGCTGCACCAACAGGGGGTGACGGTTCTGATGATCACCCACCAAATGGACCAGGTAGCTCGTTTGGCTCAACAGGTGTTGGTGTTAAACCAAGGGAGTCTAGTCTTTGATGGACGCCCGGCTGACCTGTTTGCCGACCCTGACTTGCTTCAAAAAAACCACCTTCAGGCTCCCCAGTCGGTTCGGTTTGCCCATCGGCTGAAGCAAGCGGGGGTTGAAGTAGGGGCGCCGCTCTCGTTAAACCAACTAGCCGATCGACTGGCCACGCAGTTAGGGGGTGCTGACAATGATGAATAGCCGCGTCTTGTTTGGGAGCTTTGTCCCCGTCGACTCCGTCTTGCACCGCTTGGATCCGCGCTTAAAGTTAGTGACCTGTTTTTGGTACGTGGTCATTATTTTCTTTGCGAAGGGCCCGTTAACTTACCTACTCTTGGTGGCGATGCTAGGCGCCATGATTGGGCTTTCAAAGGTTCCACTGAAAATGTATTGGGCGGGGCTTAAACCGCTGCTGTGGGTAATCGGGCTGACAATTGCTATCCAGGTCCTCTTTTCATCGGGGGGCCACGTTTACTGGCACTGGGGCTTGATGGCGATCACTAGTGGGGGGATCAACCAGGCCCTCGTGATTCTCGCCCGGTTTATTTTGATTGTCTTAGCCTCAACGGTTCTAACCGCGACCACGCCACCGTTACGGCTAGCCGATGCCATTGAGTCGTTAATGAAGCCACTTAAGAAAATCAAAGTGCCGGTCAATCAGATTGCAATGATGATTTCAATTGCCCTGCGCTTTATTCCGACGATCATGGATGAAGTTAACACGATTGTTAAGGCCCAGCAGGCCCGGGGGGTGGATTTCACCTCCGGGAGTGTCTACACCCGGGTCAAGCGCATGGTGCCAATCATGGTGCCCCTGTTTGTCGGGGCCTTCCGGCGAGCCGAGGATCTGGCGGTGGCCATGGAGGCCCGCGGCTACGATCCAGATCAGGAGCGGACCCGCTACCGTCAATTAACCTGGCGGCGCCCCGACAGCATTGCGCTGGCGGTGGTGGTGATAGTGTCAGTGCTCTTCTTTGTTGCCCGGATTTTGCTTTAAGAAAGGACGGTTCTTGTGCACCGTTATAAGATAACCTTTGCCTACGACGGCAGTAACTTTGCTGGCTTTCAGGTTCAGCCCGGTGAGCGAACCGTTCAGCAGGTCCTCGAACGGGCCGTTAATAAGATCGCTAAAAAACCACAACCGCCGCTAATGGTCTTCGGTTCCGGACGTACCGACGCTGGCGTTCACGCCCTCGGTCAGGTCGCCCACTTCGACTTACCATACCAAATTCCGGGGCCGTCCTTGGTGCGGGCCCTGAATTCAAGCCTCCCCCTCGACGTCTTGGTGAAGGAGGCAACAGAAGTGGCGCCGGACTTTCACGCCCGCTTTGATGCCCACCATAAGCGCTACCGCTACCGGGTGGTGGGGGGTGAGTTCACCGACCCCTTTAAGCGTAATTACACCGGCCATTACAAGTACCCGGTCGACGTTGAACGGATGCAAACAGCGGCCCAGGACTTCGTTGGTGAACACGACTTCACCTCCTTTGTTGCCTCTGGGTCGCAAGCGACCAGCAACGTTCGCCGCATCGATGAGGTAACCGTGGTTCGGGATGAAGAAAACGACGAGGTGGTCTTTGACTTCGTTGGTAATGGTTTTTTGTATAACCAGGTCCGGATTATGGTGGCCTTCTTACTGGAGATTGGTAACGGCCGCCGCCCCGTCGATGACGTTATGCGGGTAATGAAGGCCAAGAACCGCGATCTCGCCCGGGGAACGGCGCCGGCCAGTGGCTTATACCTGGTGGAAGTGACCTATGATTCCCCGGCGAATTCACAAAATGATTGACGCCAACGGGTTTAACGAGTAAAATACTAAATGGTATTTCTTTTCCATAAATTACTCGGTACACAATTTATTGTAAAAGAAAGACAAATATTGGAGGAACTTAATCGTGAGAACGACATACATGGCAAAACCTGGTCAAGTTGACCGTAAGTGGTACGTTGTTGATGCTAAGGGCATTTCCCTTGGTCGTTTGGCTTCTACTGTCGCATCTATTTTACGCGGTAAGAACAAGCCAACCTTCACTCCGCACGTTGACACCGGTGACTACGTGATCGTTATCAACGCCGCAGAAGTTAAGTTAACTGGTAAGAAGGCAACTGGGAAGATCTACTACCGTCACTCCAACCACCCGGGTGGTTTGAAGCAACGCACGGCCGGTGACTTCTTAGCTAAGGATCCTGAAAAGATGGTTGAACAAACTATCAAGGGGATGCTTCCTCACACCTCGCTTGGTCGGAAGATGGGGATGAAGCTGCACGTTTACGCTGGTGAAAGCCACAACCAAGCAGCTCAAAAGCCTGAAGTACTCGACATTACTAACTTAATCTAAGGAGGGAACGGAATTGGCTCAACAAGTACAATACAGTGGTACTGGACGTCGTAAGGATGCAACCGCACGCGTTCGCTTGGTACCTGGTTCTGGTAACATTACTATGAACGGCAAGGCAATCGAAGACTACATTCCGTTTGCCAACTTACGCGCCATCGTGAACCAACCATTTACCGCTACTAAGACGGAAGGTCAATACGACGTTCTGGTCAACGTTCGCGGTGGTGGCTTCTCTGGTCAAGCCGGCGCAGTTCGTCACGGGATTGCTCGTGCCCTGCTGAGCGTCGACCCAGATTTCCGGGATGCTCTGAAGAAGGCCGGTCTGTTGACTCGTGACCCTCGGATGAAGGAACGGAAGAAGCCAGGTCTGAAGAAGGCTCGTAAGGCTTCACAATTCTCCAAGCGTTAATATTTTTACCGGAAACGGCTTAATATCAACACTTCAGAGATTTGGAATGGTCACATATGGTTCACAAATCATTTGCGATCAAAAAAATCAAGCATCAGCATCCAGCTGGTGCTTTTTTTATATTTTTGCAAATTTAGCATTTCACAGTTTTTTAAATGATTTTAGTCTGGTAAAATGCAAAATAGAACTTTAAATTACGTTAAACAAACAGGGGGAATTATTTGTGGCAAAGAAACGCCGCTCAAAAACGCGGCACTCAAAAAAGCTGTTTCAACATCGCTGGCTGATTGGTATTTTAACGGTCATCGTGCTCTTTTTGGGTGCCTACGTTGGTCATCATTTCTACCAACGCTACCAACAGCAGCAGATTATCGAACGTCAACAAAATGCCAAGCGTCTGTTTATCAAGCAGGTTGCTCCTGAAGCTCAGGCAATGCAGAAAAAATACAACGTTCCAGCTTCAATTACCATTGCCCAGGCAATCCTGGAATCCGACTGGGGCAGCAGCAAGTTGGCGGCTAAATACCACAACCTGTTTGGCATCAAAGGAACCGGCGAAAACTCCCAGGTTCTGACGACCAAAGAATACGTAAATGGTAAATGGATCACGACTAAGGGCCGTTTTAAGGTTTATTCCAGCTGGAGCAAGTCAATCAAGGATCACACCAAGCTGATGATTAATGGGACGGACTACAACAGTCAAAACTATCAAGCCGTTACCCAAGCTTCCGACTACAAAGAAGCTGCTAAGGCGCTGCAAGAGGCCCATTATGCAACCGATCCGGATTACGCCCAAAAATTAATTTCAGTAATTCAGACCTATAAGTTGTACAATTATGATAAATAAGCCGTTAAGGAGGACTCCATGAAAGAACTGCAAGAAAAAATTAAAGAGTATGGTACGGTTTTACCTGGCAATGTTTTAAAAGTTGATGCCTTTTTGAATCATCAGGTTGACCCAGTCCTAATGAAACACATGGGTGAAGAATTTGCCAAGCTTTATAAGGATGCGGGCGTTACCAAGATTTGGACGGTTGAGTCTTCTGGAATTGCACCGGCCGTAATGACTGGGCTGGCAATGAATGTTCCGGTAATTTTTGCCCGTAAGCATAAAAGTCTGACTTTAAAAGATGATCTGTATACGGCCAGCGTTTATTCATACACCAAGGAAACGACCAATCAGATCTCAATCTCCAAAAAATACGTCAGCCCAACTGACAAGGTTTTGCTGATTGACGACTTTTTGGCAAATGGTCAGGCACTGGAAGGAATGCTCCAGATTGCTCAAGCAGCAGGCGTTGAAGTTGCCGGTGCTGGCATCGTAATTGAAAAGACGTTCCAAAAAGGCGGTCAGGAACTGCGGAAACAGGGACTGCGCATCGAATCATTGGCTAAGGTCAGCTCATTAGCCAATGGCAAAGCTGAATTTGAAGACTAACTGCTAATGGGGGTGGGCTAATGAGCAGTACAAATGCATTATATCCAGGAGCGACGCTGGGCATTATCGGCTTGGACCGCAACGGCAGCACCCTGATTACTGCTGCTAAGCGGGCTGGCTTTAACGTTGGCGTTTATGTCGATCATGCACAGCCCAGTTTAACCAAACAGGCAGATTTTACGATCAGTGGGGCCTACAATAACCAGGAAAAACTGACGATGTTTGCCCAGACGTGTGATGCTATTATCTATGCCAACGACTTGATCGACTCCAGCGTCTTGCGCTATCTAAGCCGTGATGCCTATCTGCCACAAGGAGTCAACGCGTTGGAAATCGTTCAGGACCGTTTGATGGAGCGGGCATTTTTGGACCAGATCAACGTTAATGTAGCACCATACGTTACGGTAATCAGCTTGGATGACGTCTATCAGTCCATTGACTCAATCGGCTATCCAGCAATCTTAAAACCAATTCAAAGAGGGATTGGCGAACAGTCGATGAGAATCGTTAAACAGTCTGATATTACCCGTGCAGCTGATTTTATCAATGCGGGAACCTATCTTTTGGAATCCTGGATTGATCACACTGCTGAATATACGATGCTGGCAGCTACCGATGGCGAAAACGTTCAGGTGTTTTCTGCGATTGAACTGATGCTGAATTCCGATGAGCAGCTGCTGGGAGTCAAGACGCCAGCTAATCTGAGCGCGGATATTTCCCGGGAAATGGAACGGATCGTAACCAGTGTAGCTGAAAACCTGCAGTACCGTGGCGTCTTTCGTGTCGACTTCTACGTAACGGCAACTGGTAATCTGTATGTCCATGGAATTGAGCCGGGGCTCTCGACTTATGGCAGTGTTTTTGACTATGCCACTAATGTTTCGCAAACTGAGCAGCTTTTGCGGGCAATTGCCGGAATGCCGCTTTTTGAGGTTCAGACGCTGCAGCCGACCGTGATGATGCTGGCACGGGTAGCACAACGCGCAGCCCTGCAGCGGCAATGGCTGTTAAAAGACAACTGGCACTATCGTTTCTTTACCGAAGTGCGGGAGGATCCGCAAGCAGTAGCTGGATTCGTCTGGGCAGTCGGTAAGTCCAGCCTGGAAGAACTACAGCATCAAATCGAGGATACCGAGGTTTGGAATGAAAAAGCATCAACCGATTCAAACCCGGCTCCTGATCAGCAATAACCTTTATGCGAGCAGCGCTGAGCAATCGTTGCTCGTTTTTTAATGAGCCACGGGAATTTGCTATAATAAAGTCTACGATAATTTTAAGAGAGGATGGAAATACGGCGTGACAAGTCAATTACTGCAAGGAATGAATGATAAGCAGGCAGAAGCCGTTTTAACTACGGAAGGGCCGCTTTTGGTCATGGCTGGAGCCGGTTCAGGTAAAACCCGAGTTCTGACGCATCGAGTAGCCTACTTAATTGAAGAGCAGGGGGTCAACCCTTGGAATATCTTGGCAATTACTTTTACCAACAAGGCCGCCCGTGAAATGCAGGAGCGGGTGGGCAAGCTGTTAGGCGAAAGCGCTCGTGATATCTGGGTTTCGACTTTTCATGCGCTGTGTGTGCGAATCCTGCGGCGTGATATTGACAAGCTGGGCTATAACCGTGCCTTTACGATGGCCGACACCAGCGAGCAGCGAACCTTGATGAAGCGGATCTGCAGCGAGCTGAACGTTGATACTAAAAAATATGATCCACGGGCAATCCTGAGTGCAATTTCTAACGCCAAAAACGCAATGCAGACGGCAACAGACTATGCAGCGCTTAACAGTCATGCCAATAATCCGCTCAATCAAATCGTGGCCAAGGCTTACGTGCTTTACCAAAAGGAACTGGAAAACAGTCAGGCGCTGGATTTTGATGACTTGATCATGAAAACTATTGAGCTGTTTGAAAAGGATCCAGAAACGCTGGAATATTATCAAAATAAGTTCCACTATATTCACGTTGACGAGTATCAAGACACCAATGACGCGCAGTATCAACTGGTTACGCTGCTGGCGGCTAAATACAAGAATCTGTGCGTAGTCGGGGATGCGGACCAGTCAATCTACGGCTGGCGAGGTGCCAACATGAACAACATTCTGAATTTTGAACGCGATTATCCAGAAGCACACACCGTCATGCTGGAACAAAACTACCGCTCAACTCAGACGATTCTAAAAGCAGCTAATGAGGTGATTGCCAACAACCTGGTTCGTAAGGAAAAGAATCTGTGGACGGAAAACGGTACTGGCGAAAAGATTTCTTATTATCGGGCCCAAAATGCAAATTATGAGTCCCAGTTTGTCGTCAGCAAGATGCCGTTTTATACCGGACCAACGCCCAGTCACGGATGATCGAAGAAACGTTTATGAAGTCAACCGTACCATATACCATGGTTGGTGGCCATAAGTTCTATGATCGTAAAGAAATTCGTGACATTCTGGCTTATCTGACTTTGATTGTCAACCCTCGCGATGCCATGAGCTTTGAGCGGGTCGTCAATACGCCTAAACGTGGAATCGGCCCAGGCAGCGTTGATAAATTGCGGCAGTTTGCCAATGAGAATGGCTGGTCGCTATTAGAAGCCGCTCAAAACGTCACGCTGGCCAATGCGATCAGCGCGCGGATTCGAGCTAAAATAGAAGACTTTGGCCGTTTGATGGCTGATCTGACCAAAGAGGCCGATTATCTGACCATCACTGAACTGACCGATGAGATTTTGACCAAGAGCGGCTATCTGCAGATGCTGAAAGCCGAAAATGATCTGCAGGCGCAAACCCGGCAGGAAAACCTGGAAGAATTCAAATCGGTAACTCAAGAATATGATCAAAAGCATGGCGAAGATGAAGGCGATAATCGACAAAAGCTTATGAACTTCCTGTCTGATCTGGCACTGGTTTCTGATCAGGATGACGTTGATGAAGAAGCGCCTAAGGTAACCTTGATGACCTTGCACGCTGCTAAGGGTCTGGAATTTCCGGTGATCTTTTTGGTTGGAATGGAAGAAGGCATTTTCCCGCTCTATCGTTCCTTGAGCAATGAAAAGGAATTGGAAGAAGAACGTCGGCTGGCATATGTCGGCATTACGCGGGCCAAACGCAAGCTGTATCTGACCAATGCCTACTCACGGATGCTCTATGGTCGCGTGCAGCGCAACCAGCCTTCGCAGTTCGTCGAAGAAATCAATGATGATCTGATCAAATTTGAAAACGCGGACGGCTCGGGCAAGGCTAAGAGTATGAACACGCCGTTTGCCAAGGCAGCTGCTCAGGCAACAACCTTTACGGCTCAGCGGCGTGCACATGGCCTAAAGCACTCAGCTAAGCAGGAAAGTACGGGAACCGGGGCTGATAAGAAGGCCTGGAAAGTCGGCGACAAGGTTCAGCATAAGAAATGGGGACAAGGCATGGTCGTTTCCGTCAATGGCTCAGGCAACGACATGGAATTGGATATTGCCTTTCCGAACGAGGGCGTTAAACGTTTGCTAGCTCAGTTTGCGCCAATTATCAAGGTTAATTAAAAGCGAGGCCTGCAATGACAGAACAAAAATCAGTCAATGACTTGACGCTCAAAGAAGCCACGGCAGAAATCGGTCCGTTGAAAGCCCAGCTGCTGCAGTGGGGCAAGGAATATTATGAACAGGATGCGCCTACCGTTGAGGACTATGTTTATGACCGTAATTATCAGCGGCTGGTTGACATTGAGAATCGTTTCCCCGAACTGATCACGCCTGATTCGCCAACGCAAAAAGTCGGGGGCGCGGCGGAAACCGTCTTGACCAAAGTCGAACATGCCATTCCAATGCTTTCGATGGGGGATGTCTTTTCCGTCGCCGAATTAATGGACTTTAATGCTCGCCAGCAGGATAATCCTAATTTTACCGGGACGACAGAATATAATCTGGAATTAAAGATTGACGGTCTTTCTTTGTCACTGGTTTATGAAAATGGTCGTCTCGTGCAGGGTTCAACACGGGGTAACGGGATGATTGGCGAGGACGTCACCGAAAACGTCAAAACCATCAAATCGATTCCGCAAAAGCTTGCCGAGCCCTTGTCACTGGAATTTCGTGGTGAGTGCTTCATGCCCAAAGCCGCGTTTGCTAAATTAAACGAGGAACGCGAAGCCAATGGACTGCCAACGTTTGCCAACCCAAGAAACGCCGCGGCTGGCAGTCTGCGGCAGCTAGATGCCAAAGTTACCGCCAAACGAGAACTGGATACTTTTATGTACTACATTCCCGAATATGAAAAGCTGGGCGTCAAGACTCAGGCCCAGGCTTTAGATAAGATGCGGCAATTAGGATTTCACGTCAATGAATTTAATCGTGTCGTGCATAATGAAGCAGAAATCAAGGACTATATCGATGAATACACGGCCAAGCGCGATGATCTGCCATATGGAATTGACGGGATTGTCGAAAAAGTCAACGATCTCGCCGTTGAAGAGGCACTGGGCGCGACGGTTAAAGTACCGCGCTGGGAGATTGCCTATAAGTTCCCACCTGAAGAGCAGGCTACCGTAGTCAGAGATATTGAGTGGACGGTTGGTCGAACGGGCAACGTTACGCCGACTGCAGTGATGGATCCGGTTCAGCTCGCTGGGACGACGGTTAGCCGGGCTTCTCTGCATAATCCCGACTATCTAAAAGACAAGGACATTCGCCTGGGTGATACGGTTCTATTGCATAAGGCCGGTGATATCATTCCTGAGATCTCACGCGTTATCTTAAATAAGCGTCCGGTTGACAGTCAGCCATATGAGATTCCAACGCTTTGTCCGGTCTGTCAATCCAAACTGGTTCACCTGGATGATGAGGTAGCGCTGCGCTGCATCAATCCAATGTGTCCGGCACAGGTAAAAGAAGGTCTGGTTCATTTTGCCTCACGCAATGCCATGAACATCGACCATCTGGGACCAAGAGTAATTGAGCAGCTCTGGGATCGTCATTTGGTTCATGATGTTGCCGATCTGTATCGTTTAACCTATGACCAATTATTAACATTAGATAAATTTGGACCCAAATCGGCTAATAACCTATTGACATCGATTGCCAACAGTCGCAATAATTCTGTTGAGCGTCTATTGTTTGGCTTGGGCATTCGTCATGTCGGTGCCAAGGCGGCTCGCATCTTAGCCCAGCATTTTGGCTCTCTGGCAGCAATAATAGCAGCCGATGAGGAATCGATTGCCGAGATCAACACGATTGGGCCAACGATTGCCGACAGTCTGAAAAACTATTTTGCCAACGAGCAGGTGCAGGAATTGATTCAAGAGCTGCAGGCGGCTGGTGTCAATCTGGAATACCATGGACCAGCGCCGATCGCTCAAGACAGCGCGGCGGCTAAAGAATGGCAGGGCAAGCGCGTGGTCTTGACGGGCAAGCTCAATGAAATGACGCGCGATCAAGCAAAGCAATGGTTGGAAGAACGCGGTGCCAGCGTAACCGGCAGCGTGTCGAAAAAAACAGATTTGGTCATCGCTGGAGAAAAGGCTGGCTCCAAGCTTACCAAGGCCCAGGATCTGGGAGTCGAGGTCTGGAATGAGAGCCGATTTGCTCAAGCGATGAAGGAGGATTAACGTGAAACTACAGAAGCTAAAAAAGCTGACGCTGACGGTAGTCGTGTTGATGAGCACGGTACTTTTGGCCTCATGCAGCATTGGAAAGAAAACCTCTTCGTCATCCAGCAAGCTTACAACGACAGGGACTGCCAGTGGTCAGTATCAAGGCGTCATTCAAAATGGCCATTACAAGGTCAGCAAGGCGCGTGGTGTCAATATCAACCAAAATGACAACAGCTACAACCTAAAGAGTTTTGAAACCGGCTTGACGGAAGTTTCCAAAAAGGTCTTTTCGACTAAGAGCTATATTTTCCAAGAAGGCCAGTATCTGAGTACGGATACGATTGAAAACTGGCTGGGACGCAAAACCAAGAGCAATCCAACCGGTTTAAACGCCGCCCAGGGTAAAAAGAGCGATCCGAACCCAGAATACGTTCAGCAGATTGAAGAACAAGACTTCATGCAGCAAAACGGCAATTCGCTGACCTTAAAGGGAATTACTATTGGGATTGGGATCAACTCGGTCTACTACTACCAAAAGGCAACGGACGGTCCTACCTACCAAAAGAAGCTTTCGGATGCTGAAATTCAAAAGCAGGGTAAGATTGCTGCTCAAAAGATCTTAACGCGGCTGCGCAAAAAGTCCGCGCTTAAAAACGTGCCGATCGTTATTGCATTGTACAAGCAGGCGCCAAATGACAGCCTGGTAGGGGGCAGCTTCTTTGCCTATAGCAAGAACAACGGCAATACCATCAAGAGCTGGAAGAAATTGAACTACTCAACCAAGGTGCTGCCAAAAGCCAGTGACGCTACTTCAACCAACAGCGACAATGAGACTGACAACACGAACTTCTCCAACTTCAAGAGTCAGATTCAAAGCTTCTTCCCGAACCTTAGCGGCGTGACGGCTCAGGCCCAATATCAGAATGGCACGCTTTCGGGGATGCACATTACGGTTACGACGCAGTTCTACAGCCAGTCTGAAGTGCAGAGCTTTACGCAATATATTGCACGCGCGGCCAAGAAGTATCTGCCAAACGGAATTCCAATCGATATCAAGATTCAATCGTCTTCCGAAATGCAGGCGGTCGTCTACCGTGATTCTGGTTCAAATACTTTCCGAACCCATGTCTTCAGCTCATATTAATAAAATTTAAACGTCATCGCGCTTGCGGTGGCGTTTTTGCTAAAAACAGCGGGCTTTGTGTGATAAAATAGATGAACGTATGCAATACCTAACTTAAGGAAAAGAGGAGAAAGAATGGCTAGTCAGATCGATCAGCAGCAGGTTAAGCACGTTGCCGAATTGGCCAAACTAGAATTCAATGATGCCGAGCTTGCTAAGTTCACCCCACAACTGGGCAGCATCATCGATATGTTTGAAGAACTGCAGGCGCAGAATACTGATGGCGTGGAACCAATGTATTCGCCAACGGATCGCGTCAACGTTATGCGTGAAGACGTTGCAGTCAAGAGCAACGAGCGAGAAGCCCTGCTTAAAAATGCTCCCGACACGGAAGGCGGCTTGATTAAGGTGCCAGCAATCATGGATGATGAAAGTGAGGACGGCGAATAATGAAGTTCAATGAAACCGACTTGACTCAGCTGCATGAAGACCTGCAGACCAAAAAAATCAGCGCCAAGGAACTGACCAAGGCAGCCTTTGACCGGATCAAGGAAACTGATGATGACGTCAAGGCCTTTATCACGCTGAATGAAGATGAAGCTTTAAAGCGTGCCGAAGCAATCGACAATGAAGGAATCGCGGCGGACAAGCTGCTGGCTGGGGTGCCACTGGCAGTCAAGGACAACATCGTAACCAAGGGCTTAAAGACGACAGCGGCCTCCAAGATGCTGGAAAACTTTACGCCAATCTATGATGCCACGGTAATTGAAAAGCTGAATGCCCAAGACTTCATTAATGTTGGTAAGACCAACCTGGATGAGTTTGCCATGGGTGGCTCAACGGAAAACTCGGCCTTCTTTACGACCCACAACCCTTGGGATCTGACGCGGGTTCCTGGTGGTTCTTCAGGTGGTTCGGCGGCTGCCGTTGCGGCGGGTGATGTCATTGGTGCTTTGGGGACTGATACGGGTGGCTCAATTCGAATGCCATCATCATATAATAACGTGGTCGGCTTGAAGCCAACTTATGGTCGGGTCTCACGCTGGGGGGCAATTGCATTTGGCTCCAGCTTTGACCAGATTGGCTGGATCACCAACAGCGTTAAGAACAACGCGCTGCTGACGGAAATCATCAGTGGACAAGACGATCACGATATGACTTCTTCAGATCGTCAAGTGCCAAACTGGGCTGCCAGCCTGAACGAAAACACGAATGTTAAGGGGCTTAGAATTGCCGTGCCAAAAGAATATCTGGACGAAGGAATTCAGCCAGGCGTGCGTGCGGTAATCAATAACGCCTTAAAGCACTTTGAAGAACTGGGTGCCATCATTGATACGGATGTTTCGATGCCGCATACCAAATACGGCGTGCCAGCCTACTACATCCTGGCCTCATCAGAAGCTTCATCCAACCTGCAGCGTTATGACGGAATTCGCTATGGTTTCCGAGCTCCAGATGCCAAAACGCTGGAAGAAGTCTACGTCAAGTCACGGACGCAGGGCTTTGGTGATGAAGTCAAGCGTCGGATCATGCTGGGGACGTTCTCGCTTTCCGCTGGTTTCTACGATGCCTACTTCAACAAGGCTGCTAAGATTCGGACGCTGATTGCGCAAGACTTTGCCAACGTTTTGAAGGACCATGATCTGATCATGGGACCAACCGGCGCTAACCCAGCCTTTGAGATTGGTTCTGAGATTGCTGATCCAAAGACGATGTACATGAACGATATTCTGACCGTTCCTGTTAACATGGCTGGGCTGCCGGCAATGTCTCTGCCAGCCGGTTTTGACAATGGTCTGCCAGTTGGTCTGCACATTATCGGCAAGGCCTTTGATGAACAAACGATCTACAATGCCGGTTATGTCTTTGAACAGACGACCGACTTCCACAAACAAATGCCAAAGTTAGGGGGTCAAGACTAAGATGAACTTTGAAACGACCATTGGGCTTGAAGTCCACGTGGAATTGAAGACCCACTCTAAAATCTACAGTCCAACGCCAGTAGAATTTGGTGACGAGCCCAACGCCAACACCAACGTTATCGACTGGGCCTACCCAGGCACGCTGCCAACGTTGAACAAAGGCGTCGTGCGGGATGGGATTATGGCTGGTCTGGCACTGCACGCTCAAATCTCAAAGCACATGCACTTTGACCGGAAGAACTACTTCTATCCTGACAACCCTAAGGCCTACCAGGTAACCCAATCCGAAACGCCAATCGCACATGATGGCTGGATTGAAATTGAGGTTAATGGCAAGAAGAAAAAAATCGGGATCAAGGAAATGCACATTGAAGAAGATGCCGGCAAGAACACCCACACGAGCAACTACTCTTACGTGGACTTGAACCGGCAGGGCACGCCTTTGATCGAAATCGTCTCCAAGCCAGACATTGCCTCGCCAGAAGAAGCGGTGGCCTACCTGGAAGCTTTGCGGCAGCGGATTCAGTTTACTGGGATCTCTGACGTTAAGATGGAAGAAGGCTCGATGCGGGTCGACACCAACATTTCGATTCGTCCAATCGGCTCCGACAAGTATGGTACCAAGACGGAAATGAAGAACATCAACAGTTTTAATTTCGTCAAGAAGGCACTGAACTTTGAACAGCAGCGGCATGAAAAGGTCATCATGGCTGGTGGCACGATTGCCCAGGAAACGCGGCGCTTTGATGAGGCAACCGGCGAAACGATCTCAATGCGGACCAAGGAAGGAAGCGACGACTATCGTTACTTCCCAGAACCTGATATTCCACCTCTGGAAGTCAGCGATGAATGGATCCAAGAAATTGAAGATGCCATGCCAGAAATGCCTGGTGAACGGCGCGCTCGTTACACCAACGATCTGGGCTTGAGCGAATACGACGCCATGGTATTAACGCAGACCAAGGAAATGTCTGACTTCTTTGAGGCTACGATTGCCTTGGGAGCTGATCCAAAGAAAGCTGCCAACTATCTGATGAACGACGTCAACAGCTACTTAAACGACAAGCGGGTTGATCTGCAGGATACCAAGCTGACGCCGGCCAACCTGGCAGGGATGATCAAGCTGATCGATGACGGCACGATTTCTTCTAAGATGGCCAAGAAAGTCTTTAAAGGAATTCTGGATGGTCAAGAACCAGCTGCCTACGCAGAAAAGAATGGTCTGGTACAGCTTTCCGACCCAGCCAAGCTGCAGCCAATCGTTGATGAAGTTTTGGCCAACAACCAACAGTCGATTGAAGACTACAAGAATGGTAAGGATCGGGCTGTCGGCTTCTTAGTTGGTCAGCTTATGAAGCAGACGCGCGGTAAGGCTCATCCAGGCGTGGTCAACAAGCTTTTGATGAAGGCCTTGAACGAAAAGTAAACTGATTTGATGGCGGAGGAAACTATGCGAAAACGAGCACGGATTATTTATAACCCGACGTCGGGGCGTGAAGCCATGCGCAACGACCTGGTTGACATTTTAGCGGTCTATGAACAGGCGGGCTATGAAACCAGTGCGTTTGCCACGACGCCGGCGCCTAATTCGGCTAAGAACGAAGCAATGCGCGCGGCTAAGGAAGGCTTTGACCTGATCGTAGCTGCAGGCGGCGATGGGACGTTAAGCGAGGTCGTCAACGGAATTGCCGGACTTGAGCATCGTCCTGCCCTGGCGATTATTCCGGCGGGGACGACCAACGACTATGCGCGTGCCCTGCGGATTCCGCGTGATGATCCGATCGCTGCGGCCAAGCTGATCTTGCGTAAAAACAAAAAGTTCAAGATCGATATTGGTCAGGCTGGCGACAACTACTTTATGAACATCGCGGCTGGGGGGACCTTGACGGAACTGACCTATGAGGTGCCTTCACAGATGAAGTCGCTGTTTGGCTATTTGGCATATCTGGCTAAAGGAGCTGAACTGCTGCCAAGAATCAAGCCGGTTGAAATGGATATCAAGTACGATGGTCAAGAATACCGTGGTCAGGCCTCCACGATTCTGATCGCGCTGACCAATTCCGTCGGCGGCTTTGAACAGATCGTACCGGACGCCGCGCTTGATGATGGCAAGTTCACGATGATCATTGTCAAGGAGAGCAGTCTGATCGGCATGATGCGTTTGATGGCCAAGGCACTGCAAGGTAAGCATATTGGCGATCCTGGCATTATTTACGCCAAGGCTAGCGAGATCGACATAACGCCCGTCAATTCAGAAGATCGCGTGATGATCAATTTGGATGGCGAGTATGGTGGCGACGCGCCGATGCATTTCCGCAACCTCAAGCAGCACTTGGAAGTAGTTGCCAACCTTGATGAGATTCCGGATGATGCAATTACCGTGTCACCGGATATGAAGCGCGTGGAAGATGACTTTGTACGTGAAGTCGACAATATTCACGATGATGAAGCATCTCAAAAATAATTGAAACCAAACAGGGGCTGCGGGCAATCTTGTCAGCAGTCCCTGTGTTTGCTAAAGGAGAAAAACATGGCAAAAATCACTGTACCGGTTCATAAAGGCGAGGTCTTGACGGCAACGGTAGCTGATCTGACCTATGAAGGCAATGGCGTCGTCAAGGTTGATAATTATCCGGTTTTCGTGCCGTACGTCTTGCCCGGCGAACAGGCCGAAATCAAGATTACCAAAGTGACGGCTAAATTTGCCTGGGGAGAGCTGCAGCAGTTGTTGACCAAAAGTCCGGACCGCGTTGAGATCAATGATGCCCGTTATTTGAAAACCGGCATCGCTCCCTTGGGAATTCTCAGCTATCCGGCGCAGCTGAAATTTAAGCAGCATCAGATTGAAGAACTGCTCAAAAAGGCTCACTTGGATGAATTGAAGGTGGCGCCAACAATGGGGATGGACCAGCCGTATCACTACCGCAACAAGGCGCAGGTACCGGTCAAGTATATGCGGGGCCAGCTGCAGACCGGGTTTTATAAGCGGGGCAGCCATGATCTGGTACCGATTGAGGATTTCTATATTCAAGATCCGAAAATCGATCAGGCGATTCTGGTTGTCCGTGATCTGCTGCGGAAATACAACATTCGTGCCTATGATGAAAGAACTGGCCGCGGCTGCATTCGAACGGTCATGGTCCGGCGCGGCTACTACAGTCATGAGATCATGGTGGTGCTGGTTACCAATACCAAACAGCTGCCGTATGCCGAAGAAATTACAGCCGGGATCGTCAGCGGGGTGCCCGAGGTTAAGAGCATCGTGCAAAACGTTAACACCAAGCGGACGAATAAGCTCTTAGGATTGGAGAATCATACGCTCTGGGGCAGTGATACGATTCATGATCAGCTCCTGGGCATTGACTTTACGATTTCGCCGCTGTCGTTTTACCAGGTTAATCCGCAACAGACCGAAAAACTTTATCAAACGGCAATTGAAGCCGCTGGACTGGATGGCACGCAGACTGTAATTGACGCCTATTGTGGCATTGGCACGATTTCTTTGGCGGTGGCCAAGCATGCTAAAAAGGTCTACGGGGTTGAAATCGTTCCAGCCGCGATTGAAGATGCCAAGCAAAATGCCAAGGTCAATCAGATCGATAATGCCGAATTTGTAGTGGGTAAGGCCGAAGAACAGATGGCAAAATGGCAAAAAGAAGGGTTGAAGCCCGATGTCTTGATCGTTGACCCGCCGCGTAAAGGTCTTGATGAAACCTTGATCGATGCTGCCGGCAAGATGGCGCCAGCTAAGATTATCTATATCAGCTGCAACCAAGCAACGCTGGTTCGTGACCTCCAACGTTTTGCCCAGGCAGGCTATCACGTAGCTAAGCCAATCCAGCCAGTAGACCAGTTTCCTCAGACACCGCATATTGAGAGCGTTACTTTGCTTGAACGTGACTAACGGGAACGTGAAAGCTTAGAAACGCTCAGCAGGATCGTGAAGGAATGATTAACAACTTTCGGACGGGCGACGTACAAGTATTGGTATCGAATCCTAACACTTTAGGAGAATCTATTTCGCTGCATCAAACCGTACATGACGCAGTTTACTTCGAATACAACTTTAATTTGACCTTCATGTTGCAGTCACGAGATCGGATTAACCGTCTGGGTTTACCAGCAAATCAATACACTAGGTACTACTATTTGATGACCAAGGGTGATGTTACACATATGGGCTTTATCGACAGGACAGTTTATAAGAAACTAAAAGATAAAGAAAAAGTTATGATGGATGCAATAGATGGTCAGCTGTTGGTTCCTGAATATACAGATGATTACCTGCAAGAAGTTAAAGATATTGTGATGGGGAGGTATAAGTGAAATTATGTACAGGCAAATTGTTGATTCGAAGAATATTGGAATCCCCATCAAAGTTTTTTGAGGATCAATATTTGGATGGTGCCCTACAAGGGAATATATATTTTGGACCTATTAAACAATATGCAGATTTAGAAAAAACCACAGGCAATCAGGTTATTGGCGATCAAAATGAAGGTAAGATCGTTAATAACATAGTAGCTGCAAAAGTTTGGATTCGATTAAAGGGAGAAACTAACCCTACACAATACTGTCTTGGCAAGAATGCTAATATTAGACTTGTCGATGGGTTGAATGATGACCAACTCAGTCGAATTGGAGTATCATGTTTTACTTTTTTAAGCTTGAATGACTTCCAAGAGTATAAAAAAGTGGATAATAGGACATATTTTGAACTAAAGCCAGAAGTAGTTCAACAGCTCAAGCAATTCGTGAAAGACAAAGAAAAACTGAGCCAAAACTCTTGTAGAATTGTTATGTTTTCCCCAGATAATTTCTTTAAGGCGTTTGAAGATCAAAAATTGGCATATGGATTAGTACATTATTATGATCAAAATGATCCTTTAATATTTCAAGATATTCAAAAAGAGAAATTACCTTGGTACTTTTATAAGAGTAAAAATTATGAGTATCAAAGAGAGCTTAGAATTGTGTCAGATTTAACAATTAAAAATAAAGGAGAGGTTAAAAAAATAACTGGACTTTCTGGAGTTGAGATTTCACAAAATATGCTCTCAGAATTGGTACTCGTAATCGATGGTTTTGAAAAACTAGATTAACGTTTGCTCCCACAAACACACAGTTTTGATTGATTGGACTAATAGGTTCCCACAGATTGATTAAAACTCTTGCCTCTGAATAATACGGAAAACTTTCAAATTCATGGGCTACAACAGCTGTGTAGACATAAGGGCTACTATTGCTCAGACATAGATAACCGAGACACGTTGCTATTCATCAACAATGTATAATTGCTAGACACCATTCACTGCATATTGAAAGCTTAGAACCGCTGAGAGCGAAGCAGTACTGTCGAGGGGCTGAAAGCGACGAATGATTGGCTAGTGGCGAACCGCTGAGATTGTAACGGTGCTGGAACGCACAGAAAAATAGTCTAGGAACGCCGGTATAATAGCATTCTTGATAGATGAAAAGTGTACTAATTCCTCTGTTGATGATTGGGGCACTATTGCCTGTCAAGTATACAGTTTAAATAGAAAAATTATTTATGCGGCTTGAGCG
>OGKH01000626.1_pt1 | contig 19372 bp, 9 predicted proteins | sample 1572421 | NCBI WGS metagenome assembly OGKH01 (sample SAMEA2582084, study PRJEB24529) | metagenome | biome: Human gut stool | place: China | collected 2011
AAAAGGCTGATTGCGAATACTTAACGCCGCTGTTTAAACAGATTGGCCAAGATGTCAACTGGTTTGGTCCTGCCGGCAGTGGTCAGCATGCCAAGATGGCCAACCAGATCATGATCGCCGGAACGATGACCGGGATGTGCGAGATGCTTGCGTATGCCAAGGCTGCTGGTCTGGATCTGGCAACGGTGATCAAGACGATCGGTGGGGGTGCCGCGGCCAATTGGAGTCTGGACAACTACGCGCCCCGTATTCTTAAAAACGACTTTACGCCGGGCTTTTTCGCCAAGCATTTCTTAAAGGATCTGCGAATTGCGCTTGATGAGGCTGCGCGGATGAAGCTAGAGCTGCCGGCGACTAAGGAAGCAGCGCGTCTGTATGAAATTCTGGTTGATGAAAAACAGCTGGGCAATGATGGCACGCAGGCTTTGATCAAGTTATGGTGGGATTAGCAAAAAATCTCAATTTATGGTTGACAATCAGTGCTGATCGTTATAGCATGATTACAACGAAATTAGAAATTGCTTAGAAGAGATGAGTAGTCGCGGGTAGCCTTTAAAGAGAACCGGGGTAGGTGAGAGCCGGGATCGTGAAACGCGATGAAGATGGTCTTGGAGCAAGTCGGCGGGCGAGCCGTTTGGTAAGCCGGCCGCGGGGTGACGTCCGATATCACGGTCCGGGTCTTCTAATTTTTTAGAGTACTCAGTAAGGGCTAGATTGTGAGGTCTAGCTGAATCAGGGTGGTAACACGTTGAATAAGCAGTCAACGTCCCTGGGAGAAAGTGCAGGATGTGCTTTTCCCAGGGATTTTTAATTTCCTGAGAAGTCCTGCCAAACAAGCATTTTCGAAAGGAAGTTATCACATATGACGCAAGCACAAACTTTAACTTTTACCAACCGCACGACTTCACCATTCCGTTATGATATTGTGGGCAGTTTCCTGCGTCCAGCCGAACTGAAAGCGGCTCGGGAAAAATTTGCCAACCATGAAATTGACCATGACGAACTGAAAAACGTTGAAGACAAGTGTATCAAGGAGCTGGTTGAAAAAGAGGCAAAAGCTGGTCTGCATGCGGTTACTGATGGCGAGTTCCGGCGTTCATACTGGCATCTGGACACGTTCTGGGGCTTTGAAGGGATCGCACATACTAAGCCGGCACATGGCTACCGTTTCCATGATGAAGAAACGCGGGCTGATTCTGCTCAGGTTGAAGGCAAGATTCGCTTTAACGGTACGCACCCTGATCTGGAAGCCTTTAAGTACCTTAAGAGCTTAACGGATGGCACGGACCTGACGCCACGCCAAAGCATTCCGGCACCGGCGCAGCTTTATTCTGAACTTTTCCGGGATGATGAGCACGTGGCGGCCATCAAAAAATACTATGATTCTGAAGATGACTTGATCAAAGACGTAGCCGCTGCCTACCATGATCTGATCTTGGCACTGTATGATGCCGGTTGTCGCGATGTCAAGCTGGATGACTGTACCTGGGGACTGCTGGTAGATGAAGACTACTGGGCAACTCGTTCTAAAGAAGGCGCGGATCGGGAAAAATTGGAGGCAACCTATCTAAAGATCAACAATGCGGCTTTGGCTGATCTGCCGGCTGATCTTACGGTTACGACCCATGTCTGCCGCGGGAACTATCATTCAACCTGGGCGGCCAAGGGTGGTTATGGTCCAGTTGCCGACTACCTGTTTGCCAAAGAAGACGTGGCAGCCTTTTATCTGGAATATGATTCTGAGCGGGCGGGCGGCTTTGAACCCCTGGCCAAGGTACCAGCTGACAAATACGTGGTCTTAGGGCTGGTTACCTCTAAGTCTGGTGAATTGGAAGAGCGGCAGGCAATTTTGGATCGTATTCATGAAGCTGCGCAATACCATGATTTGGACAAGCTGTGCCTGAGTCCACAATGCGGCTTTTCCTCAACTGAAGAAGGCAATATTCTGACTGAAGAGCAGCAATGGGCTAAGCTCGCGTTGGTCAAGAGCGTTGCCGAAGAAGTCTGGGGCGCTTAAACCAAGTCTTAACCGCTAGCTGATCGGCCACGCTACGATAGTCTGTGTGAAAATTAGTGAGTGGGAAAGCGAAACGGATCAGTCAAATCCTAAATTTCCAATACAAGTACTCTTATAACTCTCCTTAAATAGCGCACTTAGTGAACTAAAACGCGGCTGTTCCGTTCATACCACTGAAACTACGCGACGCATTTCTCGAATTAACGTTCTGACACCTCAATTAAGAAAACTCCTGATTAATTACTGAATCCCAAAACTCGCTTGGCAGATTTTGCCAGGCGAGTTTTTTATTTGCGCAGGACTCCGAATCGCTAACCAGAGATATCGCACGCAGTCAGTTTCAACAGTCGATAAATGGGGTGTGTCAATTCTTACCGCAGTCGTTTTTGACTAGCGGTAGAAAAAAGCGAAGCAATCAGAAATTTGCAGTTAGGCAAGGACTTGGTTTCATTGATAAGCAGTTGCTCAGCAGTCATAAAGTCAAAGGCGGGGATCAATGATGCGGTTTATGCAAAAAAATATGCATAAAACATATGACAAAAAGATCATTACCTACTTTTTTCAAAAATCGATTGCATAGTAGGTAAAAATTAATGTATATCGAGTTAGGGATCCCTAACATTACCTACTATTAGCGGAAAATTACCAAATAGTAGGTAGTTCACAAAGTCGGTCTAACCCAATCAACCCCAATCAGCTCTTAAATATACATCTTTACCTACTATTTCGGAAAAAGATGCTGAAAGTAGGTAAAGTTAAGCCAGCTGAATATGCATTACCTACTTCTGATCAAAAATCGGTGTAAAGTAGGTAAATTTGGCCCGATTAATCTGGTCGCGCCTGATTTTCTTCACATAGTCAGCCGTTGAATGACTGCTTTCTGGAGGATGGCTGGCGATAAAAGGCCACCTGTTAATACTGAAATACCCATGACAACGGCTGAAATACCATTGACCGTCTGTCTATAACATGAAAAAAAGCTCATATTAAAACATTTTTGTTCATTTTAACAAATATTAATTTCTTAGATTGTTAAAAAATACAAAGTAAAAACACGAACAATAAATCTTATTATATCGGCGTTCTGTAATATTAAATAAATTATACTTATCGATTTTTAATTTTATAACGAATGAAATCAGCCTGATTTGAGTTGTGCAAACGATTTTTTGTTGTTGCTTTTTAAATTCGTGTCTATAATCGCTCAGTGAAATTTGAAAGTCTATTTAATACCTTTTTTGTAGATTAAAGATACAAGGTGGGGATTAAAATGGGGAGAAACAATCAAAATGACCGGCAAAGGCAATTAATGTCGATTTTGCCAAGATATGCTCTGCGTAAAACAAAGCTTGGCTGTGTCTCGATGTTGATTGCAGTCGGTTTTTTCCTTGGTGGTGCGAATGAACTAAACGTTAAGGCAGATGCGTTGCCCGCGCAAAATGGCAAAACAGCTACTGTTCAAAGCAAGGCTCCATCAGCAGATTATGAATCCTTGGCAGCTGCTGCCGATTCTTTTACAGCTTCGGTAAACGAGAAAAGCGATCATCCGGCAAATGCATCATCCTTAACAGCAACAACAAGTGCGGCTTCAGTAGCCGCCAATGTCGCTGCTGATAATAGTGATAGCAAGGTTTCTTGTGATGCGTTAGGCAGTGTGCAGGCTGAGGCTTCTACTGACGACTCGACAGCGGTCTATCAAAACAGCTCGGCCTTAGTCAGTTCATCAGCGCGAGGCCAAGCTGGTGCAGCCATTAGCAATTCAGCCGATAGTGCGCAGGATCCCAGCATGGTTATGGCCAGTACAGCCCAAAAAGTGTCAGAGCCACCTGCCGTTCAAGGCAATGCTACTGAACCATCACTTATCAATACTACTGGTGCAGTCATGAACGATCCTTCGCTGCCGGCTGAAGACGTAACCGTTGATGCGAAAAACTTCAATCACTACTTTGATATGCATGGTACGGCAACTGACCGGCTTAACTCTGATGGCTCGGTAACGATTACCCTTACCAAAAAAGGGCAGCAGTATTCAGCTGGGGGCATATCGCTAAAAGAAAAGATCAATATGGACAGCAGTTTTACCCTAAATGGTCAGATCAATCTGGGCAACTTTGGCGGTGCTGATGGCATGGGAATCGTCTTTCATACGGGAAGCGTTGATGCGCTTGGTCGACCTGGCGGCAATCTAGGAATTGCGGGGCTGCCGGATGCGGTTGGCTTTAAGCTTGATTCCTATTATGACTACTACAATGAGCCAACCTCGAGTCTGCCAGGCGATCAGATCCCGCTTCCGCAAAACGGTGAGGATGACTCCAAATATGGCCAGTCACAGGATCCAACAATGGCCGTTCCATGTGGCGATATCGTTACCACCAGTCATGAACAGGTTACAACGACTACTGGCAAAAAGGCTTGGCGATGGTGGGTCAATAATCAAGACGGCACGGTTCAGCCACTGACTACCAGTTTGATGGACGGCAGGTTTCATGATTTTCAAATGCAATATAACGGTCAAACCCATGTCTTGACAATCAGGCTAAAAGAACCAGCTGGACATCTTAATGACAGTGTTCAGACGCACGAAGATGAGCAATGGGTTACGTGGACCTACCAGATTCCTGATATTCCTGGCAATGGCAATGTCGCGATGGCACTTGATCTGGCGGCGACGACTGGCGAATTAACCAACCTGCAGCAGTTTAGATTGACCAGCTTTACTTTTTCGCCAGCTGCTTCAGTCAACGTTGAATATCTCAATGAACAGGGTCAGCTGATTCATCAGACTGGCGTTCGCTACAGCGGCGCGCCGGTAATTGGCAATACGTATTCTACGGATCAGCTTAATCTTCCTGGCTATACATATATTGGCTTGGGAAAAGGTAGTCTTGCTCCAAGCGGCACGCTAAGAAAGGAGGGACTTAACGGTACGGTTATCTATGTTTATGGTCGTACCGAAAAGATCACGGTTAATTATCAAGATGTCAGTGCGGATGATCCGCAAAATCTCAGTGGGTATGATCAAGAACTGACCGGTGCCAGAAATCAGAGTTCAGACTATAGTACGGCTAAGACGATCAAAGAGCTGGAAGCAAAAGGCTATCAGCTGGTCAATGATCCGACTGGTGGCAAGGTCTTGAAATATGGTGATGGTGCGCAAAGCTATACGGTTAAGCTGAAGCACCGTCATCTTATAATTGGTCCAAGTCATTATCAAGACAATGGAATTCCGTTGCCAAATAATCCATCAAAGACCTATCAAGGAGTTGAGCGAAATGACTTGAATCAGCAGACCACGCGGATGATCAAGTATGAGTTTACAAATGGCAAGGCGGCAGTAAGTCAGCCGGTTGCATATACCAGAAGTGCTGATATTGATGAGGTTACCGGTGATGTGGTCTACACGCCTTGGACTGCAGCGCCTGCGAAGTATCCATCGATCGCTTCACCAACGATTCCCGGCTATTTCACGAATACGCCGTCAGTTGCAGCTGCCTCGCCAACGCTTGGGCAAAATCCGGTTGTAACGGTGATCTACCAGCCATGTACAGAAAAGATCAGGATCGTCTATGAGGATGTCAGCTCTAAAGATCCGCAAAGCCTCAGTCAGTATGACAAGCTGCTGATAGGAAAGTATGGATCAAGTGCCGACTACAGCACGGCTGATACGATCAAGGCGTTAGAACGGCAAGGGTATCAGTTCGTCAGTGATCCAACTGATGGTCAAGTCCTCAGCTTTAACGACACCAGCGAACGGACCTATGTGATCAAGCTGAAGCGTCAGTCAGCCAATACCGATCATCATGCCAGCGGTTCCGTTAAGTTGCCAACGTCCAAGCCGACTGATACGCAAGGGAAAGGTACAGCGTCGACTGCTGCCGGGGTCAAGACTGATGATCATCAAATCAAACAACAGTCTTCCTGGCAGCCGATTGACGGTCAGGCAGATCAGTCAGGTAAAGCTCATCATGTCGTAATTGCCGATTCAACATCATCTGCTATCCAATTAACCAAAAGCAACAATTATGATGCGGTTTCAGCCCCCAATGAAACGGCATCAGTCAAACATCTTCCACAAACTGGGAATCGGCATGCCGACTTATTGACCGGCTTAGGACTCTTGCTGGCTGGAATTAGCGGCTGGCTGGGCTTTGACGAGGTTCGCAGACGTTTCAAACGAGTCTTAAAGTGAGGCAGACGCAATGAAACCATTAATGAAAAAAATTCCGCCATAAAAGGATGAATTTGCATGGATATCTTAAGGTAGTCAAGTTTTGCATAATCTCAATTATTAAAATCTAATGAATGAAGGCGAAAGCTTATGGCAAATGAATCAATGAAAACCGGTGCCGACCTTTTAATCGACGCTCTGCAAAAAAATGGACTGCAAAATATTTATGGGGTCGTTGGGATTCCAGTAACTGATTTTGCGCGTCTGGCTCAGTTGCGCGGCATGAAGTACTTTGGTTTCCGGCGTGAGGATGCGGCAGTGGATGCGGCGGCAGCGGCCGGCTATCTGACACAGAAGCCAGGGGTGGCCCTGACCGTTTCTGCTCCCGGCTTTTTAAATGGTTTGACGGCATTGGCACAGGCCACCAAGAACTGTTTTCCATTGATTATGATTTCCGGCTCATCGGAACGTCACATTATTGATCTGGACCAAGGCGATTATGAAGGATTAGATCAATACAACGTTGCCAAGCCGTTCTGTAAGGCCGCCTACCGAGTCGATCGCGCTCAAGACATGGGTTTGGCCGTTGCCAGAGCAGTCAGAACGGCATTGTCGGGTCGTCCTGGTGGCGTTTATCTTGATCTGCCAGCGGATGTGATTGGTCAACAGATTGAGGCTGCCAATGATGAAGATGCCGGAATCTATGAAGTCGTTGATCCAGCACCTAAACAAGCTCCAAGCGATGAGGCAATTGAGCGGGCCGTCAAGGTGATCAAGGGTGCGCAAAAACCATTGATCATTCTTGGCAAGGGCGCGGCCTATGCGCAGAGTGAAGAGCTGGTACAAAAACTGGTTGCTGATACGGACATTCCATTCTTGCCGATGTCGATGGCAAAAGGCTTGATCTCAGATGAAGACGATCATTCCGCCGCGGCTGCCCGCTCGCTTTCGTTAAGTGAGGCGGACGTAGTGATTCTGATCGGGGCTCGGCTGAACTGGATGCTTTCACATGGCGCGGCACCAACCTTCAACCCAGATGCAAAATTCGTTCAGCTGGAAATTGAAGCGACCGAGTTTGATTCCAACCAAAAGATTGCTGCGCCACTGCAGGGTGATTTGAATTCAATTTTGACCAAACTGGTACCAGCGCTTAAAAAGGCTGACTATCACGCTCCAACAGATTGGCTGGCGGCAATCAAGGCCAAGACTGCCGAAAACGTCGCTAAGTTTGCGAAACGCGTTGAAGCCGGCGAAACCAATGCCAAGTTTGGCTACTATGGTGCGTTGGAACCAATTAAAGAGTACTTCCTGCAGCATCCTGATACCTACCTGGTTTCTGAGGGTGCAAACACGTTGGACATTGGCCGGAACATGATTGACATGAAACTGCCGCGTCACCGTCTGGACACCGGTACGTGGGGCGTCATGGGCGTCGGTTTGGGCTATGCGATTGCCACGGCTGTTGAAACTGGCAAGTCAGTCGTTGCTTTGGAAGGCGACAGTGCCTTTGGTTTTGATGGGATGGAAATGGAAACCATCTGTCGTTACCACCTGCCAATTACCGTCGTCGTAATTAACAATGGTGGGATCTACAATGGTACGGACCGTGAAGTTGAGGATCAGCCAGGCCCAACAATGCTGGATGCTCAGGCAAGGCACGAATATATTGCTAAGGCATTTGGTGGCGACAGCTACTTTGTAAGCAGCTACCAGGAAATGAAGGTTATCTTTGCAAAGGCGGTTGAATCCAAGCGGCCAAACATTATCAACGTCCAGATCGATCCATCCATGGGTAAGGAATCGGGTCACATTGGCAACCTGAATCCAAAGCTGGACCTGAAAAAGTAGTGAAAGGGGCAGAGAATTATGGTTGAAGAAAAGACGAATGAATACGCACCATTAAAGGGAATCAAAGTCGTTGACTGGACGCAGGTACAATCCGGTCCTTCCTGTACGCAGCTGTTGGCTTGGCTGGGTGCTTAAGTCATCAAGATCGAACGGCCAGACACCGGTGATCCAACCCGTAATCAGTTATTGGATATTCAGGATTCCTGGAGTCTCTACTACCTGCAGCTGAATGCCAACAAGAAGTCATTGACGCTGAACATCAAGACTCCTGAAGGCAAACAGATCATGACGGACCTGCTGAAAAAGGCGGACGTGTTTGTTGAAAACGTGCGGCCAGGTGCAGCTGATCGGGCTGGCTTTGGCTGGGAAGACGTGCACAAGCTGAACCCGCGTTTGATCATGGCTTCGCTGAAAGGCTTTAACCAAGGATCACGCTTTGCTGACGTCAAGGCCTACGAACCAGTTGCCCAGTCTGCTGGTGGCGCGGCTTCGACGACTGGCTGGAACAAGGGCGCTCACAACGTGCCAACGCAGTCTGCCGCCGCTTTAGGCGACTCCAACTCAGGCATGCACCTGACCATTGGGATTCTGGCGGCTTTGATGCAACGGGAACGGACTGGCGAAGGGACGCTGGTTTACCAGTCAATGCAGAACGCGGTCATGAACCTTTGCCGGATCAAGCTGCGTGACCAGATCATGTTGGATAACCTGGGCGCGCTGCCGCACTATGCCGTTTACCCTAACTATAAGTGGGGCAAGGCCGTACCACGGGCTGAAAATACGGAAGGCGGTCAGGTAATTGGCTGGACCTACAAGGCAAAAGGCTGGGAAACCGATCCAAACGCCTATGTCTACATCGTGATCCAAGACTCCAACAAGAGCTGGGCAGCCATTGCCAATACGATGGGACACCCAGAATGGATTGACGATGAGCGTTTCAGCGATTGGGAACACCGGCAGTTACACAAGGAAGAAATCTACCCATTGATTGAATCCTATACTAAGCAATACGACAAATATGAATTGACGCAAAAACTTGGTGAAGCCGGAATTCCGGTTGGCCCGGTCATTGACTGGCACGAATTGGAAAACGACCCGGACTTAAACGAGGATGGCACGATCGTCACGATTGACCAAGGCGGCAACCGGGGCAACTTCAAGACGATTGGGATGCCGTTTACGCTGAGCAACTATAAGCCAGACTACAAGCGGGCACCAGATCTGGGTGAAAACAACGTCGAAGTCCTTTCTGCTTTAGGCTATGATGCCGATGAAATCAACGACCTGGTTGAAAAAGGCGTCATCTCCAAGGCACGTGGCCCTAAGAACCCACGGCGCGAAGTCATCAAGGGTGAATAAGCCAAGCCGATTTTGAACAGACTTGGGTGGGATGGTGAGCATGCGCGATCATCCTGCCTTTTTTATGAGTCGGTTCGGCGGAAAAGCGATTGGAGGGTCGATTATGGAAAAGATATTGATTAATGATATTGTTCCAATTTTGGTAATTATGATTTTAGGCTATCTGTGCGGCAAGTTCTCGTTCTTTGATGACGATCAGCGCCAGGGTCTCAACAAATTGGTGCTGAATATTGCCTTGCCCGCAGCACTGTTTATCTCAATCGTCAGTGCAACGCGCGCAATGTTTGCCAAGGATGTCGTCTTGACCATGATTTCAATTTTTGGCGTGACGGGGCTGTTTTTGCTCAGCTATTTTTTAGACAAGCTGATGTTTCATCGAACCACGCAGGAAGCCGCAATCTGTGCCATGATTGCCGGTTCGCCAACGATAGGTTTTCTGGGATTTGCGGTACTGGATCCGATCTATGGCAATAGCGCCAGCACCAATCTGGTTATCGGGATCGTTTCAATCGTGGTCAACGCGGTTACGATTCCAATTGGACTGGCCCTGATCAATAAAGGACAAGCGGCTGCTCGAGCCAAGGCAGCTAAGACGGGTGGCGAAAAGGTCAAAATCAAGCTGCCGCAAAAAGCAGATGAATTGGCACCGGTTCAAGAAAAAGAAGTAACCATTGCCGATGGGATCCCGGTTACTGATGCAGAAGCCAAGGCATTGCGCGAAAAAGGCATTATTCGCGAGATTGATCTGGCAAGAGTTGAATTCTCCAACCATGAAAGCCGTGGCAAAAGGGACACCAGCAATTCAACGATGGCCGCAATTATCAATGCCATTAAACAGCCAGTTGCTGCCGCGCCGCTTTTAGCCGTGATTTTGGTTCTGCTTGGCATCAAGGTTCCAGCATCGTTTGCCCCCAGCTTTGATCTGATTGCTAAGGCTAATTCAGGGGTCGCCGTATTGGCAGCCGGTTTATCGCTGTCAACGGTCAAGTTCTCAATTGACAAAGAATCGCTTTGGAATACCTTTTATCGTTTGATTTTGACGCCGGCAATCATTGTTTTGGCAGCCTATCTTTGCGGCATGGGGTCAGACCCAACCAAGATCTCGATGCTTTGCATGGCAACCGCTCTGCCACCTGCATTCTCGGGAATCATTATTTCCAGCCGCTACAATATCTATGTAAAAGAAGGGGCCAGTTCGGTGGCAATTTCTACGGTTGCTTTTGCCGCTACCTGCATCTTCTGGATTTGGCTGCTGCCGATTTTAGCTGCCCATTTCTAAAGCACTGCACTAAAATTGTTTGATACTTTCCTCACAGTCAATCTTTCTTCCTTTGGATAATTTCAGAAACGAATTAACTTAAAACTTCCTATATAATAGTAGAAAAATATCATAAATAAAGATCGCACCATCCGCAGCCTGTATCGGGCCAAGGATGATGCGATTTTTTAATTGAACTTATGCGTATTAAAACGGCAACACTGAGAAAATCAACGAACATAAAACGATTCTGAGTTGTTGGGTGTTCAGCAGCCAGTAGGTCATGCTTTTTAGTCTGGCAGTTTTTTGCTAGCTGAATCATGTCCGGCGGCAAAGCTTTGTGAGAGTTATCTATGCAAAGTAACAGCCCCAAAAGCTTTTACTAAATTGCGAAGGCTGCTTATTTTCGTTGACGCTGCTCGGTGATGATGGCTTTAACCTCATCCAAGTAGTCGTCAGGATATTCGGGAACCAAGAGCTGACCATCGATAGCTTCAAGCATGATCTGTTCTTTTTCTTTGAGCCGCCGATAGACCCTTTCATCAATGAAGCCGGCATGAGCAATATCGCCTTTAGTCATAAGGTAATAGTATCTGGTATATTGACTATCCGGCAGTCCCAGACGATTGATTCGATCACGCGACTGCAGCATGAAGGTTAGATTGAAATTGTACTCAAAATAAACCGCGTCATGAACGGTCTGATGCAAAGAGATCGATTCGCCCAGCGTATTGGGATTGGTAACCAGCACTTGAACGTTGCCGTTGCGAAACTGATTGATTAAGCCTTCGCGTTCTTCTTTGGGCGTCGCGCCATAGATCAGTGTGGTGCGGATGCCCAGCCGGTTAAGCGTAGCAGTGATTTTTTCCATCGTGCCAATAAACATTGCCCAGACCAGGACTTTTTTACCTTGTCCAGTCAGTTTACGGATCAGCTTGATGCCCAGATCAAACTTGGGCGTTGGGATGTTGGCCAAATCGTATTGCCGATAAGGTTCGCCACTGCTGATGTTTTCTTTGCTCAAGCGCTTTTGATGCTGGCTCCATTTGGCCGAATCAGCGTCCAACAGATTCAAGTCGCGATAATTGAGATTATACTTTAAAAGCTCGGGATTGGTCGAAGCCTGCAGTAAGCGTACAAACGTTGCCAGAGTGCCGTTTTCGTTGGCATAGATTGCCTCAGCCAGCTTGGATTGAGCAAGCGAAGGCGCAACGGCTTGAATAATATCGTCATCTGGCTTAGGTACGTGCAGATCCTCTTTATTGGTCCGCCAGAAAAAGGGAGCCAGTTTTTGATTAACAATGTCGGAGTCGATACGTTCAAGATCATTGACGCTCCAGTTGAAAAACGATTTATATTCGTCTGGATACATTAAATGCAGGAAATTATAGACGTCGCGAAAACCATTTGGAATCGGCGTCCCCGTTAAGACGTAGCGATAATAGGGAGCTTGATTCAAATGCAGGGCAGCCCTGGCTCTTTGACCATTGATCCCCTTGATGCGGTGAACCTCATCAAAAATCAGCATGGTCCTGGAATCCAACAGCTCATTGATGACGCGCAGATTGCCCTTTAACGATTCATAGTTGATCGTGACTACATCGGCGCGCGGCCAGGCTCGTTTGATGGCTCCTTGATCGTTAACCAGTCGTGGATCACGCAGGTTCAGGTAATGCAGTTTTCTTTTGGCGCCAAAAACGGCAGTAAATTCAGTACGCCAGGCCGCAAAAGCGTTTAATGGCGAGACTACCAGCAGCCTATCGACTTGATTGATTGCAGGACTGGAAAGATAGGCAAACGTACCATACATCATGGCTGTTTTGCCAGCGCCAGGAACCGAGAAGTTAGCTGCTTTTTTCATCATTGCTAAAAAGAAGCTGGCCCGTTCCTGTTCAGGCTTGAGCGGCCGCGCGATCTCTTGGGCAACGATTTTTTTGAACGCGTTAAATTCCGGCTGCCAGCGCGAATCCCGATTTTTAATGGTCAGGCCGGCTTCGCTTTGTTCCTTGATGTGGTACTGCTTGGCCTGGATATACTGATCAACCTGAGAACTGACGATAACTTCCGGCAGGCCTTTACGCTGAAGACGATGATTCAGCTTTTTGATCAATGCAAGAAGACTGACATAGGTTAAATCAGGTTTAAAGATTCTTTTTTCAGGATCAGCAAAGTAGGGAGCCAGAACTTGCAGTGCTCGCTTAGCTGGTAGAGTTTCCAAAGTGCGGCTGGGATCATCAATTAATTGAAACTGGCCTTGTTCATTTTTGATGATAGCGGGATTATCTTTCCTCAGCATACTTATTGAAAAGCTCCTTGCTTAAAATATTCAGGTGACGCATGTAGTCTTGCAGCTCTTTGATTTGCTCGCTACTGATCTCGCCATAGCGCAAGGTGCCGGCCAAACCGCCATTATTGTTCAAATCTTCATAGTATTTAACGGAATCTTTGATGCTCTTGATGAATTTTTCAACTGATTCACCGTTTTTGGCATCCCGCATATAGGTGTCATAGGTATCACCGAACTCACTGATGTTGTCGTTGGCTTCAGTCAGCTGAGTCATCAAATCAGTAGTATCGTTGATTGGCGATTCTTGCAGCGTATCGGCCAGATCTTCGACGGCATCGCTGACTTCATCGTTGAATTCGTTTAGATTAGGCGATTTAACGATATTTTGGGTGAAATCGCGCATATGAGTTCGCGCTGGCGTGCCGCTTACCCCAACATGAAGGTCATGTAAAATCAAGCCAAAGTATGAATGCATGGTTTCATTCTTTTGAACCTGTGAGTCGGCATCATCACCGAAATTATTGGCCAGTGATTTTCCCATTTCATAAAATGGCGACCAGATTTGATTTTCTTTGATGAGGTTATAGTTGTTTTCATCGGCACCGATAAACTTAAGAAATTTCCGCATGTAAACGGCACCTTGATAGTATCGTTCGGCTTCTTTTTTCTTCATATTGGCAACGTTGACATAATCGGCCAGTGTCATCATGGCATCATCGCCGGTTGTGGTTTGGTAGATGTCAACGGCTAGGTCAACTGGATCATAGTCTTCGCGCTTTTCGACGCCCATCTGAATTGCCAGCTCGAGTTTCTTGATCTTGGAGCGGTCGGTTTGGTTGTCATATGAGAAAGGCAAAATTACCGCTTCAAAGTAGTAGGTTTTACCGGTTGCCTTCTGCAGATTGCGCAAGGCAGTGTAGCGTCGGTTGCCATCAACGATCCGACCATCTTCAAGTACGTAGCCGCAGATGCGCTGCCCAGATTCTTGGATCGATTTTTGGGTTCGTTTTAAAGCGACTGGATTGTTTTGTTCAATCAGTTTGGCTACGAAATCATTATAGGCAGGATCAACTGTATCGTTGACTGGATTGAGTTCGTCATGGTATCCGGCAATTGCCGTTGAGATGCGGCCGTTTTTATCGTTATAGTACAGATACTTAAGCGGAATGCGATAGACATCCATATTCTCGGTGCCCAGATTGTTAAGCCTGGTTGGCAGCTTGACGGTCGCGCCGGTCTTTTCGATTTTGCCGGCTTTTTCTAGATCAATGAGTGACATCATCGGTTGAGATCTCCTTACTTTCAATTTTTCTGATTAGTTCATGAACCTCATCTTCGCTGGTGGCCATGCGATAATAAACGCCAGATTCACGGAGCTGGTCAAAGTACTTTTGTTGAATGACGCGAATTTCCTCATCGCCCAGTCGCATATTCTCAGCCTTGGTTTCGATCACGGCATAAACGGTCTGGCCGTCTGCCTGATCGATCTTGAAAATGAAGTCCGGGGTCGTAGTTCCATTGTCAAAGCGTGGAATCTTAATGGCTTTTTTCGGCAGCTTGCCAAAGACGGTAATCTGATTACTGTAGGTTCGTCTAAGAATCATTAGTTCGGGATCGGTACTGTCATAGCGCAGCGGCGGCCGATCATAAAGATATTTGGGATCAGCGACGGCATCGGCTGAATAGACGCCCAGCAGATCAGCCGGCAGCTCGTCAACGAATTCCTGTTTTTGAGCATCATAGATTGAAGTTGACGCCGAAAACTTTAGGGGAACGTAGGAATACTGTGTCCGAATTCGTTCGTTGAAGTTGCGATTGAACGTCTTGATTAGGTTATTGAGCGTCTTTTCATTGATGTAGTTGGGATCATTGCTCAACTGGTCGCGCATGGTATTGGTCATTAAGCGATGGAGCAGGGGAACCGGCAGATCAGTCTGCAAAGTGAGCTGTTTAAGAAAACTGCCATACTTCATGGTGCGATAGGCCGCGCGATAATCCTGCTGCGTTTCTTGCAGTTTGGCGCCTTTTGCATTGGTACTGATGGTTTGATGAATGATCTGCGGCTGATCGAGGACGAAGATTTTCTTGTCAGGATCGCTGAACACGTTGCGAGCCACGTCTTCTGCCAGCTGATTGATCGAATCGTCAAATTTGACCATCTGCCGTTTGGAGAGCTGCTGCCAAAGATCCTTGAGCTGATTCCAGTTTTCTTTGCGCAGCTTGACCTTCGTGCTGGCGTGCCGCTTTTTGAGGTTGCGGACACGATCCTTGGCTACCATAGTCTGATGCTCGACTTCAGGGTAGAGCTGCAGGAAAGCCTCATAGCCCGACATGGTTTTCCCATTCAGCGCCACTTTAGCTTTAAAGTTGCGATTAAAATCGATGACTTCATGCTGCCCCAGGTTATTGACGATTTCATTAGCGGTTGACTTTGGATCCAGCTTTGGATTGGTCTGCTGCTTGGCCTTGACGATCAGTTTGACCATTTCGTCTGTAAGTTCGTCATGATTCAGCTTGATTGGCGTATCCGTGTTGATCTCGCCCACCAGCTTGGCCGCGAAGTCTTTTTCGTCATAGCCAATCAAAAATGAAAGGCGGCTGGGCCATTCATCCTGCGTTAGGCGATGGCCGGTTTCATCAACTGGCAGCCGCAAGCCTCGACCAACTTCTTGAATCTTGCTGATGTCAGATCCCGAGGTGCGCAGCTTGGCAATTACAAAGACGTTGGGATTGTCCCAGCCTTCCCGCAGCGTCCACTTGGAGAATAAGAAGCGGCGGGTCAGCCAGTTGCCTTGCTCATCCTTGAAGCTCAGCAGTTTTTCCTTGTTTTTCAAGATATCGTCGACTTCGGCTTGAATGTCATCATCAGAACTGTTGCGATCCTCGCTGAAGTAGCCGGCGTAAACGTCTTGATGCTCTGACTGCAGGCTGGCCAGGGTTGCCTGCAGAAAGTCATGATACTGGCGCTCGCGATCGTTGAGGGCCAGGTCATATTTATCAATCAGTTTGACCAGCTTGGCTTTGAGCAGCTTTTCAAAGTGCGCGGCCAGCCAGCCCTTGCTGTTGTTTTCGCCCCGCAGACTGCTGATACTGTCGATAAAGAATAATGACAATGTTTTGATGCGGGGAGCGTTGGCTTCGGATTCTGGGCGCAGAAAGTTCTGCTGTTCAGCCGCGAAATGGTATTCCAGGGCCTGATTGAGAATCTGATCTTGATATGATTCCGCAAACGTGCCGGGAATCAGTTCCATGTCCTTATCCAGTGCCAGCCCGTTGGAAAGTTCACGGTCAGTGCCGCCTTCATAGGTGATGTTACCGGCAAAGCCTGATGTCTGCCAGATTCTCGCCGATGCCAATCCGGTGTTCCTTGCCGTTGCGCGTCAGAATCAGTTCCTTAGGTTTAGCGGCCTTGACTTGATAACGAGCGCTGGCCTGCTGCTCAGACATGTCCGGATAGTCAACGTCAATGCCCTTAACCAGTCCTTGATTGAAGCTGTCAATGGCGTTGAGATCATATTGCGGCCGGCCTCGGTAATAATCAATTTTGGTAGTCTTGTTTTTGCCGCGTCCCGTTGTAATCTCAGGAAAAGTGGCCCCAAAACGATAGATCAGCTGCGGCTTTAGTTCCTCAATGTCGGCATAAAACTTCTTGCCGCGGGGGAAACGGTGCGGCTCATCAATAATTACGATAGGGCGGGTGGCGGCAATGGCTTTGACGGGGGATGTCTCACCGCCTAAAAGCGTTTGATCATAGTCGTCGCGGTGCATTGACTTGGAGTGCAGCATGCCGGCGTTGATCAGCAGGACTTGAATCTGGTTGGCGTTTTGCCGCGTGCTTTCGACAAATTCCATCAGCTGGGCCGGGAAGTTGCGCCGCCCCGACTTGGCCTTGAAGTCACCAGCATTGATGACGTTTAGCTGCACCTGCGTATTTTCAAAGAACTGGCTGAAGTACTGCTTGGCATAGTCGCTGGTGATAAAGTTTTTGGTTCCTTCTTTGATGCTGGGGCTGGGGACGGCAATCACAAACTTGAAAAGGCCGTATTTTTGATGCAGCTCGTACATCAAGCGCGTGTAGACAAAGGTTTTCCCGGTCCCAGTCTCCATTTTGACGTCAATATTGGCTCTTTCCTGATAGCGGTATTTGACCAGCGGATTAGCGTAGATGTAGTTGGCATCCGGATCGTTTGTATAGTTATCCATTCCTGGAAAGGCCTGGTCGATGGCTTTCAGTGCCGCGGTTTGGTGAGGTAGGGTTTCAAGTTGAATCTTCATGTTAGTACCTCTTGATCAAGCTGACGTTGCCATCAAGCTGCTTTAAGCCGTTTTCCAGTTCACGGAGGTCGTTCAGATTAAACGAGTAGCCAAAAATTACGACGGCCTGCAGGTTTAATGCATGCGTGCCCAGCAGATTCAACAGTTTTTCAGTGCTCTTGCTGCTCCAGCCTTCACGAATCAGATAGAGACGATTGTTTTCGATCAGATTGCCTTGATAGCCGGCCAGGTCGATTTTTTGGACGTCAACATCAAACGGATAGCCATCTTTAGCCAGCCACGTTGCCAAAACCGTCTGTTCACCGCTGGCATTGCCGGGAACGCCTAAAGTCTGACTGGAGAATGAGTCAACGGTATCCAGCACCAGTTCATCGGTTTCAGGTTTAAATTCTTCAATCCGATCCAGCGTCATGCGGCTGGGCTTGACAACGCGATAGTGCTTGAAGCTGCCATCGAAATCAGCTGGCAGGGTCAGTTCGTTGTCGGCTTTGATCTTGGCAGCAGCACGTCGGATGCGTTCCCGCGAGATCTCGTCAATGGAGCGGAAACCTGCTTCATAGGCGGCCTTACCACCTTTAGTCGGCACTTCAGAACCGTCACTGTTGGTATGGTAGGTTTTTTCGGGCAGCTGCACCATGATGAACTTACGGTGTCCGCCATCTTCGGCATTAAGCTGCATGACGGCATCAGCAGTGGTGGAAGAACCAGCAAAGAAATCAAGGATGGTAAAATCATTAGGATAATTATGATTTTTATAATATAAACTAATTAAATATTCTATTAATGAAACAGGTTTAGGATAAGAAAAAAATTCTCCTCCTAAAATATTTTTGACGTAGGAAGTAGCATTTTCTGAGGTTCCTACATGATTCCCAAAACGATCTTTAGTAATAGTAGAGTTGTTCTTTGTAAAAATAATTTGTTTTGGCGCCTCTGTTGAAACTTTTCCATCTCCATAAATTGCACGGACCGCAAAGTTCTGTGTCTTTATCCAAAATTTTGTTCCTTTTTCAAGCTCCTTTGAGATAGTTCGACTAGACCAGCGTGATCTAAATCGTAATTTAAAGTTATTTATATTTTTTCCGTTTTTCACAACCACTGGTGATAGTAACTCATATTTTTTGTCTGTTGTTTTTAAATACTCTCCATCTGGAATATTAAATTTAACGCTTCCATATGGGAACTCTAATGTACTTATGTTATTTGAGGCGTTATATAGAGGGGCATCTTCAAATTCTCTTTTTTCAAATTCGACTAATGTTTCTACCAAGTTTCCTTCTTGAACTGAATTTTTAATAAATGCCAGTACATGATCAGCATTATTATAAGAATTTATTTTTTGTCTACCAAAGTGTTGGGTCTTTTCCCATATAAAGTCAGTTAAAAAATTACTTTCTCCAAATATTTCGTTCATTAACAATTTAATATTAGCTTGCTCATTGTCATCAATAGATATGAAAATAACACCAGTATCCGAAAGTAACTTCTTAGCTAAAAATAACCTTGGATACATAAAAGTAAGCCAAGACGAATGGTTAGAGCGCCCTTGAATACTCTTTAATCGAGCAACTTGATCATCATTCATGCCAAACATTTCTTTAAGCTTGTCATCGGAATATTCAAAGCTGTCAGGGTAGACGAAGCCATCGTTGCCGGTGTTATAAGGCGGGTCAATATAAATAACATCAATCTTGTTCTGATAGTTGTTTTGCAGATGACGCAGTACTTCAAGATTATCGCCAGTGAAAAAAAGATTTTGACTGTTCTTGCCCGCGCCGTTATTTTGGTCTTCATCGGGAACAATCACCGTAGTTGGCATTTCACCTGCTTGACGGCGAGCATAATCTTTGCCGATAAAGTTCAGCTGATAGCCTTCGCTCAGTTCCGAAACGTTCTTTTCTTTTAACGCTGCTTGGAATTTTTCCAGATCAAAAGAATTTTCCCGCGTAAAGAATTCGGGCAGCTTTTCTTTGAGTTCAGCTAAAAAGGCAGAATTGGGCTGCACGGTGGCATTGAATCGTTGGTTGTCGGTTTCCACTATGCCACCTCCTTTGCTACAGCGAAGAAAGTGGCATTAAAAAAGAGATTTCTAGCAAAAAAGGCTAGAAATCCCTTATAAAATGGCTTGACAAAAAAACGTTGATCTACATAATCAGCGTG
>OGKH01000634.1_pt1 | contig 19104 bp, 19 predicted proteins | sample 1572421 | NCBI WGS metagenome assembly OGKH01 (sample SAMEA2582084, study PRJEB24529) | metagenome | biome: Human gut stool | place: China | collected 2011
TTACTGGATACATATATCTTTTTGTTTCTTTATCGTAAATAAAAATTAACATCTGATACCCTCCTCTATTGGTCTCTTTGTCCATCAATTCTAGTCCATTCGCGCCAACTATGATCTACATAAGATCTAAAATAAATAGAACCAAGGTTTGCTAAAATTAACATTTGTGTAGCAACATTTCCACTCTCATCTCCACATTGTATTAACGATCCCCAAAATGATTTTCTATTTTGTAAAGATTTTGGCCATGAACTATCTGACATTTGGTCCCATAAACCAACTATATGCATTCCTTGCCCTACACCATTTAGGCTTACGCTACCACTAGCTCCACCGCCAATAAATTTACCAATTTTAAAATTAGCTGTATCTTTTTGGTTTAAAGCTGTTACTCCATCATCAATAGTTTTAACTTTGTCGAAATTCTCTTTAATTTTTTCTGGTCCATTTGCCATTTCAGAAAAAATAGGTTCAAAATTTATTGCCATGTTTGTTCCTTCTTTCTTTATTTTCTAAAATAAATAGCCCTGTAGCCATTAAAGGCTGCAAAGCTACCATCTTGTAAATTATTCATTTGTATGTTGTCTGAAAATTCGTTACTGCTATCTAATAATTCAACTGTACTCTTACCACTAGCTGCACTAATGACTTTAGCTTGGATATTGCGTTTATTTCCGCTCTAATCTCTCTGCTGTATCATTTACGTAAACAGCTCTTAAATCGCTTGGAGCTGTTGGGTAATTAAAATAGCCTGTGGTATGTGATAAATAACTGCTGCCTTTACCGTCTCCAGCTTTAGCAGCACCATCATCAACATTACCCAGACTAATCTTAATCGTTTTATTTCCACTGATTAAATACCAATCTCCATACTTGTAGTACGGTTTAGCGTTAATATAGAAATTACGTGGTATACGTACGACGATTGAGTTATTATCCGTATATTCTGCCTCACAAGGAACTAACTTAGTTAGAGTCTCACCAAATGAACCAGAACCAAGTCCACCTGTTTCAGTACCAAGTGCGTTTTCATAGTAGAATACGGTTGGTTTAGGATAGTCTTTTTGATTATGTACAATCTTAATTGAATATCCGTACATAATATCCTCTAAGCTATCTGCTGAAATCATACTTAGATTGCGTTCTGCCACATATCCAGATTGTAGACTGATTACATTAATTTCATCTGGTGTTTCATTACGTTTCTTAGCTCGCACTTGCCACATATTGCCGTGACCGTCATCTTTACTATCCCAACCACTTGTAATCACTAAATCTCCATCTTGTAGTTCTAGATAAGATTTCATAATTGCGACTGTATCAAACTGAAACGGTCTATCATGGAATTGTGCTTGTCGTAAGGTTTCTTGAATATGTTGAGCCATCTCTTGCAATCTAGTGTAATTAACTTTAAGCCCTGTTTGAGCATTAAAAATAGCATCATAAGCTTCTTCAATTGTTTTCTTATATTCATCATATGCTGCTTGAAATTTAGCTTTCGCATCTGCAGACAAGGAATTGAATAACTTTTCAGCTTCTTGTTCCTTTTCTGTCAATTGTTCAACTAATTTCTTAAATTCAGCTACTGTAATATTTGAAGTTTGCCCTACTGCAGCATAGAAACGATCATCTAAAACCTTTAGAACCATATCAACTGTTGATACAGTATTACCTTCTGCGTCAATGAACTTGAAATAAGCTTGTTCCCACACACCTTCAGCATTAAAAGTATTCTCATCAAAGTAAACCGTACAGCGTCCTTGTTCCAAGTTATCCGTCTTTTGGTCTGCTCTAAAATCTAAATAGTGCCTATGCGCTACTTGCTTTGGGTCCACACCACCAAACAACAACTTCATTCCACGTAAATCAACTGGATAACTGTTTGAAGTCACAAATAGCTTAATGTAGTCTTGTGTATCTCCAACACGCCCCTTAAACTTATTCATAATATCTAGCACTTCATTTTGGTATCTCAATAAGTCAAAATTAATATACTGATTGTTCGCTACTGCCATTAATTCTCACCACCTTTCAAATATTGTTCACTAACATTATCTTGTTTAAACTTCGCTAGTTTATCTAAAATAACTTGAAGTTGTTGATAATACTGATTGAAATTATCCTTATCTAACTCCAGTTTGTTATTCAAGTAAGCTTCATAAGATACTGTTATCAAATTACCCAAATCATCATATCCTTGGTAATCAGACTCATTTACTAGGCTTGCCAGTTTCTTCAAAATGATATTGATTACCCTTGTATTCTCACAAATTTGGTTATACAAAAGCCGTGAGAAACTTGCATCTAGTTTCTGAATAATTAAAGCTAATCTAAAATCATTATCCAAATACAAATCATCATTCAACCAACTTAAATGGCTATTAACCTCATCTTGAAAGTCCGTCATATTCTTCTGATATACATTTAAAAATTCATGTATATCGCCATTCCAACTAAGCACTAAATATCAACTCCTTAAACTTCTCGCTTGGTTCTGCGCTCATATCTACATTTCCAGATATACCTTTAACACTACCTTTACTTGTGAATTGATGCAAGTCATATGGGTGTGTAGGTTTTAAACTATTAGCCAATGTTCCATCATTCTGCCCGTAACTTGGTATCCAAATCGCACCAGGACGCGCTACATTCAAATTGAACTTATCGTACAAATGATTAGCAATATACAACACAATCTTGTTATCTGGCACACCTAAAGCATTGAGTTGTGACATATAAGCCTCAACTCCCGCTCTCATCTGAGTAACATCTCCACTCATTTCAATACTCTCAACATCAATTGCATAAAAAATAGGCTGTTGCTTACCTGCAACAACCTTTTGAGTTCGATTATAAAAATCTCTAGCTTCTTGTTGAGCGTCTGATGTAGATGTAGCAGCAAAATATGCATATACTGCATACTTTCCGCTAGCTGAAATACATTGTTGCAAATTCTCCATGTACTTTAAATCTTGGTGAGCAGAACCATGTTGAACTCTGATAATACTTAAAGTAACATCATCAGCAATTACCTTATTCCAATCAATTACACCTTGCCACTCTGAGACATCAATAATCTTGCCAATGTGTTGTGGTTTAGGTATATCTGGAGTTGTTGGAGTATTGTTGTTGAGTTTATTGTCAATGTATTTCTTCAATGTTTCTTCTAATTCTCGCGTATTTCCACCATTTAATTTTGTAATAGTTTTAGTAACACTTGTACTGATTTCATTCATTTTTTGGAGAATATTAGTATTATTTCTAAGAATAGAATAAGGTAAATTATTTAATGTTAGTTGCGTTTGCTGCGTTGGATCAAATGGATACCATGTAAATCCAACTATCATTACCTCTGTAACTAATTTAACTGTCTTTACTTCTAATCTTCTAATTTCCCCTATATCAGGTTTAATATTACTCGATTCATTAGCTGTACCAGATATTAATGGTTCTAGTTGGAATTTACTTCTAACATATGCCTCCATCGCATTTTTATCATGGAATCTGTCATCTGACATATCTGCCGCTGGATGTTCTCCCCATTTTGCAATAGAATCTTTATCTTCAACTATAAAATCATCAAAATACTTTTCTGTATGAGTTTCTTCTTTTGTTTCAGTATGAGTAGTAGAACCACCACTTTTAATTAAATCTAATGGATTTAACCAAGTCCCGTCATTAGTAAAAGATTTTCCAACTGCAACATTGAAGTCTTGACGTGTTACCCCAACATGTAAATGATCTGTATCACGATAACCTATTACATCACCTGTTTTTACAATATCTCCCACATTAACTGTTATTTTACTAGCACTTGAAAACGCCTCTTGATAAACAACATTATACCCTCCACCAGAAATAACAACATAATTTCCAAGCCCACCCATATAGGACTTGATTGTAACTTTTCCACCATGTACTGCATGAACTTCACTTCCTGGGTGATCTACTGAGCCAAAATCTAAACCGTCATGGAATCCATTAGGTCTAAATTCACCACCTGCATTAACACCGAATAATTGACTTCCCATAAATTTTCCTTCACCTACGTCTGGAAAAGGCCAACCCCAACTACTACCATCAGTAACTGCGATTTCTGTGGTGGTTGTAACTTCATGTTCAGTCCCTATTGCTCTAATCTTGTTAATAATTCCAGTTGAATCAATATTTAACTGAACTTCACTTGTATCGTGCAGGTAGTCTAATCTTTTACCTTTATTTTGATAAAAATCTTTCTTGTTATAAATTCGTATATTTCTATTATCTGGATAAAAAATGGCATTTTCCCAAGTAGATAAAATCTTAGATATCATATCTTTACCGTTAGTATTTCCTAAATCCGTTATTTGTTGATTATCAAAATTACCGATAACTTGATATGAAAAACCCTTGTTATTTTCATTGAGATAAAATGCTAATACATCATTAACTGTGTACGTCTTTTCGCCACTATTGACCTCATACTTCCACAAATTAGCTAATTCATTAGATACATGTGTCGCCGTTATTTGTATAGTTGATACTCCTGCAGCATAATCTACTGCAAGTGTTTTAATAATATATTCTTGACCGTCAAAAAATATACTAGACTCTACTGCAATTATCTTAAACAAGTCTGAACCATCATCGTACACTGTAAAGGATAGTTGATAGGTATCATTTTCAGCCCACTGAATGTTAAAACTATTCCATAAGATATTATTCAAAATAAAAATCTTATCTTGATTTCTAGGTTTAAATTTAACTATTCTTTCATTCAACTACTTCCACCACCTTTAGAATGTATAGATAAATGGAAATGAAAATGTTATATCTGCTACTTTATCAAGTGTTATTTCGTTCCAACCTTTTTCTAGTTTGATATATCCAAAATCAGTTTCCATTGAATCATAACTATTATTCTTATAAGTATTGATACCGTCCAAAACTACTGTATCATTGCTATTTAATGACCCTTTGAACGTCCAACTTGTTTCATTTGTCGTATTTTTAACCGTTAGTCCACCATTTGCAGATTTAATTGTTATCTTCAAATCGTGCTTTTGAAAATATGGATCTACTGCAATATCACTAGCGTTAAATATTCTAAAACTCGTTTGATTATTGAAATGATAGTTTAAATTTGGAACGTCAGCTAAATTCAATCCATATCCCCAACCATTAGATTGAGAAATTTGGTCTGACCTTAAATAGCTATATTTAACGCCACTAGGATTTTCAAACGCTACTGTGAATGTTGCCCAATGTGAACCGTCTTCATTAGGAGCTATCGTAAAAGGTGCTGTTCTAACATACCTTACTAGATGTTTATCAATATCAGTTCTAATTCTAAATAGCTCTTTTTGCATAAAAGCTTGCATTCTATCATGTTTTGCTAACAAGTAATCTTGCCATGTTGAAAACCATAATAAAAATGTACAGCTTACCGTTGTAGGTTGGTAAGTTGTGTAATTCCACATTTCACCATCTTGCATAACGTTATTTTGATACACATTTGAAATTGATGGGTTTTCATCTAGTTTTAACAAGGTTAAATTAGAAGTAATATCTTTTAAACTAAATTCTGGATTATTTCCATACTTAATATAAAAATTATTTTCCATAATTTATGCCTCCTAATAACCTTGATAATCAGCTAATCTTTGATCTAATGCTTGTTGCTGATACTGTTTTATTTTATCAAATCCACTCTCACGAATAGCTTTAATTTGTTGATTGTTTAATCCTAATAATTGACTGAACATAGCTAATAGTGAATCAAACTTATCATTTAATTCTTTTAGATCTCTATTATCTGATACATTTATGCGTTGTGGTTCTTGATTAGTAAATTCAGAGGTTAATTCATGCATAAGCTGCCATGCTCTAGGCCTTTTAGCTGGATCAGTTGGAATAATATACTCTGGCTTATTATTTTCAGCAACTTCGATTAATTGATTTGTATCAATTCTTCCACCATAAGCCATCATTCTATGACCTGAAGGCCCCCAACCTCTCTTTACTCCAATTGGGGGAAAATCGTTTCTCCAATTGCTATCATTTAAAACTGCCATAATTTGGTCTAAAGCAGAATGAATATTTGCATGTCCTGGAACCGCCCAACTTCTCCAAGTACCAAGTTTATATTGGAATAATCCAATTGGTAAACCTGTTCCGTCATGATCGTCATAACCACCATTTTGAGCAGGATCTACACTAGATTCAGTTGATGCTTGATAGTACAAATGCTCTATATCACGTTCACTAAGTTTTTGATGCATCAATCTAGCAGCGTGTTTAGCTATCTTGGCAAATTCAGATTTAGCCATTCTACCAGCAGGACTATTTCCATCGCCACCAGCTCCAAAATCTTCAAATAATTTCTTTACCCAGCCAACTGCTAGACTTGCTAATTTATTAGGAAAGTTAGTAATAATATCGCCAGCTAAGCCTTTAGCTGATAAATTACCAATATGTTTTTCAAAGACTTCTTTTAAAAATTCTGCTGGCTTTTTCAAAATATCTTCTGCTTCATCAACTAAATCAACAGCACTATTCCAAACACCTTTAAAGAATTTACCAATACCATTAGCATATGCTGGAATACCTAACATTGTAGTTAATTTATAAGTATCTTCACCATTTAATACACTTGATCCTTTAGGTAAAGGTACCACCATATTACGTTGTTTAGGAAAAATACCTACTTTTCCGTCAGGTAGTCTAAACATTTCGCGATAATGTTCACCTACACCATCATTAACTAGCGCTAAGCCACCTTGGTGAGTTCCATTGACGCCCTGCATATTAGGTGTACCTTTAGCATAAGATACTGTTGGAATTTTCCAACTAGCATTTATTTGTGGAGCACCAACTTTATCAAGAACCCAGTTGATACCTTTCTTTAAACCACCTAACATATCATTAACTGGTTTAATCACACCATTTACCAAATCTACAGCTTTATGCTTAACACCTTTAACTGCTGAACCGACAATATCTTTTAGTTGTCCGAATTTATCAGTAAAAGTATTTACCATATCGCTTAATCTGCCACCAGTCTTATCATTCAACCAATCATACATATCCTTGAATATATTTTTAGTAAATTTACGGATATTTTTAGCAGTATCGTTAATATCACCGCCTAATTTATCCCAATGTCCACTGGTAAAATCTTTCCAAGTATTAGTGTAGGATTGAATAGCATCATAGCCTGATTTAAACTGTTTAGGATTCTCTTTAGCCATTTTTTTAGCGACATTAAGCGTTGCATTATTAAGATTATTCCATGATTTTACAACCTTATCTTTACCATTATCAGCATTCTTCTTTAAACTATTCCAGCCATCGCTAAACTTCTTCTTAATGTCTTTCCACATATTATTGGCAAACTTAGCAACATCTTTATTAAACTTATTCCAACTCTTTTGAGTGTTCTTGATACCTTTGTTAGTTGTATCTTTAATTGATTTCCAACCTTTGCTGAAGAAACCTGTAACGTTCTTCCATACTTTAGATATCTCTTTAGGTAAGTTTTTAAAGAACTTGACTATATTATTAAATGCTTTTTTAGCATCCTTTACCAAACCATCAACAAACTTCTTGAATTTATCACTATGGGTATACAAATACGTTAAAGCTAATGTAATACCTGTAATTGCTAATCCCCAAGGTCCTAGTGCTCCAGCTACACTTGCAGCTGCTGCCACAAATTGCTTTATCCACCCTGTAACTTTTACCAAAATAACCATCGAGCCTATTACTTTAACAAAAGATTTAACTGTACTTTGGTGTTTAGCTAAATACGCAATAAACTTTGCCGATTGTACTGCAACTTGTGCAATATATTTACCAACTTGTTGAATTCCTTTTTGCGTTTCTTTATCATCTAAAGCTTTATTTAATTCATTTAGTCCAGTAGCTTGAACTTTCACTAATGGTTCAGCCAGTTTTGCTTGTGTACTCTTCCAGTTTTCTTGCATTTTCTTCAATGCACCACCAGAAGTTTCACCAAATGCCTTACTGTTTTTCTTATAATTTTCTGAAGTTTTTTCTAAGATGTCGTTAAATTGGCCGCTTGTCATTTTTCCCGAATCAAGTAATGCGTCAAATGCTTCTTTGCTTTTACCAGATGCCTTTTGTAGAGCTGTAGTTAACCCAGGAGCTTGTTTTTCTAATTTTTGTAAAGAACTCCTAGTAACTTTTCCTGAAGCTTCAATTTTACCTAACCCTGTAGCAAAATTATTTGCTTGGTCTTGAGATAACTTTAATTGTAAAGATAAGCTAGCAACACCTTTACTTAAAGTGTTTGTCTTTTCCACAGATCCAGTTATTCCATAAAAGTTAGTTTGCATTTTATTTACTGCTTCTGCGGTCAAGTTCGAATTTGTCTTTAAATCAGATAACGTATTTGTTAACTGTTTTATATCATTAGCACTTGCACCTAAATTCTCCCAACGTTTCTTCATTGCTCCAGCAGTTTTTGATACTTGAATACCTGTAGAAATAATACCTTTCATTTGAGAAGTCAAAAGCGTAAATCCACTAGTAACCGCATTAGAAATAAGATTTACCCCAACTAATCCTTTAAAAGATAGGACAGATTCTTTTAATTTGCCCATTCTTCCGTTTAGTTCATTAGCTTTATTTTTCATCCTGGTAAATACACCTGGATTTAGTACTTTCATTTCTGCATTTAATTGTCCTATTGATGATTTAGCTTTTGCCATTGCTGTGGCAGTTTCATTTAGCCTAATTTGCTGTTTCATGTAAGCTTCACTTGTCATCCCTGATTTTTCAGCAATAGACTGTAGCTCTTTTTCCTGCAGTTGGTACTGCTTGCTTAAATTAGTTAGTGAGTTCTTAACCCCGCTTAACTGTACCTTTTTAGCGTCTAATGCTTTACCTTCTGCCTGCAATCTTTCAGCATAACTTTTAGATAAAGCTTGTGTATTTCGATATCCTTTTTGTAAATCAGCTAAACCAGATGTGTAATATTCCATTGATGATTTAGCTTTTTCCTGTTGAGCTTCATAGCTTGTTAATTGTCTAGTAGCCGTTTGAATATCTTTTTCTAATTTTAGCCAAGTTTCAGCTTGAGATTTATTAGTTCTATCTAGTCCTTCTTGACGACTTTTTAACTCTTCTATTTTTTGCTTTTGTACTTCAATAACATTTCCAATGCCATCAAATTTAGCTTTTAAAGCTCCTAAACTATCTCCAACCGCTTTATGTGCTGCTTCGCTTGCTTTCCATCCATTAGTTAATGCTGATATTCCAGATGTGAAACTCTTTAAACTTCTAGCTGCTTCAATTGTATCTAGGGTTATTTTAGTGGCCATTTCATTTTGTACTTTCACTGATAAATTAACCTCCTTTCCTCCAAAATAAAAAAGCCAGTTCAAAACTGACTTTTATAAATCCCCATTTTGCTCGCTGATTTCAGTCATCTTACTTCCAAAATCAACATTCTTATATTGTAAACTTAATCCAGCTACACTTTCTTTTAAAGTTTTTCCATGCCTGATGATTTCTTCGTAAGTAAAACCATCTCCAAATTCTAGTACCATTTGAGGATTATAGTAATATTTTTCTTCTTCCGGAACGCTGCTAAGCCCTCTGGTATGATAAATCTTTCTGGATTGTTCATTAAGATAAATTCTTCCGTACTTTAAATCGCTATAATCGTATATTTTACAATTTTTCAAAAAGAAACTTACAATCAAAATTTTCTGTAATTTATCGTTGAAATAAGCATTACCGCACCTAAAATGCTTGTGAAAAATAAAATATCTGATATCTTTTCTTTTTACATCATATTTCACCAAATTAGTCACCCCGGATCGTATAAGTTACCTAATTATAACACGAAATATTATTGTCCTCTAAAACGTCTCAACATTTCTCTTGGCGAAACTTCTCTGTCTTCTTTAGCTTTAGCATTTATTACTTCAACTAATAATTGAAAATCTTCTTTATCACTAACTGATACTGGTATACCGGATTCTAATAGTAATGTTTTTTGTAAAAATAATAAATCGGCTTGTTCATCCTTATTTTTGTAATATTCATCGGATAACAGCCTTAATCTTTTTTTGGATCTTTTTCTGATATTGCTTCTGGCTTTCCTTCAATTCCTTTAACTCTCATTACTACATAATTTAGGTATTCTCCTAATTTTTCCATCGTTAAAGTACTTTCAGCAAGTTCTTTTTCTTTGCTAGATAACTTAAGGATATTTTGCAAAAAAACAAATGCATCATCAATGTAGCTTGCTTCTAAAGTATTAATTTCCAACATTTTTTCAGTTGTTTCTTTTTCTTCTAATTCATCAAAATTGATTGCCGCTACTTTTTCTTGCTCAATACCTAATTTAAGCATTTTATCCATCATTTCATTAGCAAGCTTTACATTTCTTACACTTTGTTCGATAAAAATAGGTTTCTTTAGTCCTAATGCCTTAGTATTAATTCTAACTGACATTAATTTCATCCTTTCCATCCGTCTCATTTTAATCGTCTCTGCTATTTTTTATTAATTTTTATTGATTCACTGAAGTAGAACTAGCACTTGTTTGCGTAACTGTAGTAGTTTTAAACTTCTTAGGAATACGTAAACTTTGTACATCAGAAAAACCACCAAATACTTCTTTATACATTAGATTTAAGTCAAATCCGGGTTCATCGTCTGCCCAAACTTTATAAGGTTGTTGAACTCCTTTATCATCCATGAAAATATCTGCTTTTAATGGTTCTAATGCTTGGAATGTTAATGTTGCATCAGCTCTAGTTAAGTTATTATTATCTGTTCCGTGGTTACGTCCAGTTTCAGTAACTTCACCATGAGAAAAGCCTTCATAAATTAAAGTCCCATCAACATCTTCAGAACATAACAGTAAAGCTACGTTAGGTTTGTCTCCAGAAGATAAAACGTATCCGCCTTTACCATCAGAAACATAACCTTTAATCTTGTTCAAAACATCATTATTCATATTCAATACTGTCAAAGCTACTTGTGGTTGTTGTTTTCCGTGTTGAATTAATTTAACTTGATTATTTGCATAGACTGGGGTTCCCGCTTGCTCTAATCCAGTAATATTAGCTGTAATTGTACCTTCACCTTTACCATCAATGATATAAATGCCATTTTCACTAAGGCCTAATTGTCCTTTTAGTAAGCTACCATTATCATCAATAGTTGCCAGGCCTAGATAACGTACACCGTGTGTACTTGATTTAGCCATATTAAATACCTTCTTCCATTTCTAAATTTTTTGAAAAATAAAAAACCTTGGTCCATTGTTTAGTGTCTGGGTCCTTGATCCTATTTCTTGAAGTATCAATGTGCCAACGATTATCATTAAATAGCTTAGCTACTTGTAATTCATGATTTTGGAAATCGTCTCCATCAAGTTTATAGAATATCTGTACTTCAACACCTACAAGCCAATACTTTATTTCCATATTGGCATATTGACTAGGTTCGTTTAAATACTCAGTAATTAATACTGTATTCTTATTTGTATTTACTTCTACATTACTTGGAATAGAACCAGAATATAACTCGTCTATCCAAGCGATATTACTCATTAATCTTTTAGCTATCGTGGTTGGTGTTTCCATTACTTACCACCTCGCATTATTTTGTCATATTCAGCTTTATTAGCTAGTAAAACTTCTTTTTTAGACTCGTTGACTGCATTATCAACAAAATGTGTAGCTGGCATTTTTACCGTTCCGTCATTTAAAAATCTAGCAATATAAGCCTTTTTACCAAAACCAACTGTTGAGCTACCATCTTCTTGACCGTCAACATTAGTATCTTGTGACATGACATATTCTTTTAAATGCTTATCTTTTTTACGATTTAACTTAGATACTGGTGTTACTTCTTGCAAATTTTTTTCTAATACTTTCGCTCCAGCTTGTGTAATTCTTTGCTTTTGCTCGATGCTCGGTACTAAACTATCTAAATTATCAGAATAGTTTTGCAACTGATTGATAAAATCATCCATTTTTCATAGAACCTTTCTTTTTTCTAATAACCACATAATCATAAGCCATATAGTTATTAGTATCATCAGGAGAGATAGACACTACTTCATAAGTTTCATTTCTATATTTAGCTAATGTAGATCCCTGAACTTTATCATTGTGTCTGATTGCCACAGTTAAAGTATCATCAAGTCCTAAGCCTGTTAATTGAAACTGTTGAGACATGGTTCGTCTCTGCGGTGCACACCAACATTTAAACAAGCTAACTGGCTTTTCAACTGTATCTCCAGTTAAATCATTAGCTGCAAAACTAACAGTCTGGAACTCGATACGCTGATTAAATGAAGAATGTAATAACTTCTTAGGCATCGTTATCACCTTCTTCATATAACGCTAATTTCCCACGTAATTGTGAGATTATCGCATTTAAAGTTAGATTAATAGGATAAGTCATTACATCTTGCAAAGCCACTCTATAATCATAATAAGCACCAGCTAAAGCCAAAATCGCTATTTTTTGAACTGCAATAACATCTTCTTGTTGCCAAAATTCATCATCGCCACCTACTGCAGTTTTAATATAAACTTCAGCAGCATTAATATATGAATTTAGTAATCTATCGTCATCATCGCCATCGATTCTAAGAGATAACTTCAAATCATCAAGTAATAATTCCTTATCCATTTAAATCACCTCTAGACATTTGATGCTGCTGTAGCTGCAAAGTTGGCTGTTTGATCTTTAATAGTTTTGAATGAACCGGCTACCCAAGCTTCACTATCAGTCGCTACTACGTCAAAACGGTCAATTACACGTACTTTTGTTAAGTCTCGTTTAAATGCTCCATCACCAATATTAGTAGATAGTAAAGACATATTTTCACGGTCAAACAAAGTTACTGCTTGTTTTAAATCTCCATAATACAATGGATGACTTCCTGCATTATCTGGTAACCAACGATCAGCAATTTCAATTACTCTCTTACCTTTAATCATGTATACATCTGGTTGTGTAGGGTCATGTTGCAATAAGTAGTGTCCCATTGCGTCTTTAACTTTAGATAAAGTATTCAAGCCGGATGTATTAGTCATCAAGAATGATGTTGTTTTAATTGCAGGATCAACTCCTGTATTAACTAAATCAATAACTCCATCAAAATCTGTGATGGTTGGTTTTTTAGGTGCCTTATTCATTACATCAATAATTGCCTTGTTGCGTGTAACTACTACTTTTTTAGCAATCCATGCAGATAACCAAGCTAAGATATTTTCTGCAGTATCTTTCAATAAAGTATTTGTGACAGTAGTAATACCTGCATAACGTTTAATTGCGAACTTGATTAATGTTAGTTTTGGATCATCATTATCTCCAATCTCTGCAGTTTCGTCATCCAAATTAGCTAATGGTGTAACGTCAGTCCATTTTTCGTATACACGAGAACCTGTTGGCATAGAAACCGCTTCACGATTTACGTATTGTTCTAAAGAATTGAATTGACGTACTAATTGATGAATAGCAGTTTGAACATCAGACGGGATTGTTAATCCTGCCTTATCTCCGTTATCATCAACAGAAGAAGTAACCATATCCACAATTTTAGAGTTTCCATTCATCATGCCAACAAAATTTTCTACAAATTTATCTTTTAGATTCTTTTCGCTATCGCTTAAAGGTTTTTTATCCTTATCTGGTATGTTATAAACTTCTTCAGCTCGTGCAGTATCTAATTGTTCTTTTAGATTATCACGACGTGTAACTTCTTTATCACGTTGAGCTTTTAAATTAGCAAATTTTTCTTCATCATAATTATCATCAATTAAAGCAGCATTAATTTGCATGTTTAAATCTGCTACTTTTTGTCCAGATTCAATCCAAGCATTATTAAGTTCATTAATATTCATTATTTTTCCTTCTTTCCATTAAAATAGCCAGTTTCTTATCCTTTAAGCTCGGATTTTTAAACTGGCTTGTTGTTTTATTTTGTTGTTTATCTGCCTTTAAAATTAAATTCATTAACTTATTAATAGCTGATTTACTAGGTATATCTTCCATAGAATTCATAACTGGTTCATCATCTTCATTAACGAACATAATTTCATCAGCGAAACCTTTATCTACTGCATCTTGAGCAGTCAACCATGTTTCGTTTGACATCATTTGCAAAAGGTCAGACTGTTTCATACCTGTTTTTAACTCATAAGCACTAGCAATCGATTTATCAATGTTATTTAAAACGCCTGCTTCATGATTTAAATCATCAGCGTTACCATCCATATTTGTCCATGCTTTATGTATCATGATTTGAGCTGTTGGTGCAATTGATACTGTATCTCCAGCCATTGCAATTACTGATGCAGCAGATGCAGCTAACCCTGTAACATTAACTTTTACATTAGATGCATTATTCTTAAGCATACTGTAAATTTCAGAAGCAACAAATACATCTCCACCATTTGAAGCAATATCAACAACAATATCATCGTCTTCAGCAACTTCTTCATTTAAAATCGCTGATACTTTTTTAGGACTTGTACAAGTCATGCCAAAATAGTCATAAAACATAGCAGTATCATCATCAACTATCGCTCCTCTAATCGGTATCTTTACCATTAGCATCACCTCCTTTCGGTGGGTTCAATAATGCTGATTGTGGTTCTGGTAAATCATCAGGCAAGTATCCAGTTCCTTGTAATAGGTATCTAGCTTGATTATGTGCTAGCATTCCATCTTTAGTTAATCCTGATAACACTTGAGCGTAACTATCTTGTAGTGGATCAATTGCCGGTCTGATATTATAGTGAATTGTCGTACTTAATTTATTGTTAAGCTCTGATACGATTGATTCCATATACCTAGATAAAGCATTAGCATACATTCCTTTTATTTGGTCTAAAGATGATTGCTGGTCTCCTTGACCGTTTAAATAAGAATTAGGAATGCCATATACTTTAGCAATTTGATTACCAGTCCAGTCAGCTTGTGCTAGTAATTTAGCAATATCAGATTTTATTTCTAAAGGTGAATATTCTTCTAAATCGTCAATTACAACTGGTCCATTATTTGCAACCTGAGTCTGTCGCATAAATTCTTTAGCCCGCATTGCTTTTATTTTCCAATTTACTTTACCTTCTTTTGTAATTTTTAAAATACCAGGTGCCATAATTGATTGGCTTAATGCAGCTCTAGTTAATTTATTAGAGTCATTTTTGATATTAAGTTCGTTAGACAAGGCAGATAAAGGACTAATACCTGTCATACCACCATTTTTGGAAAGTAGTCTAAAATGTAAAACGTCATTTTGTGGGACGTTCATTTTTACTCCGATTTTTGGTTCATCAAAGGTAATATTGTAAATTAGCCCTGAACCGTCATCTAGTAGATATGCACTAACCTGTGAAGGACGTAAATATTCCCAATGATGATCTATACCGTTAATATTTCGCCAACGGTATATAAAAGCTTCTCCACCCAACAACAATTGAGCAAATATTGCTTGCCAAAAAGCATGTTTATTTGACGTCAAAGTTGGATTATCAATTATTCCTTGATACCTGGTCTTACTACTGATAATTCGTGAAGATGCCAAGTCTCCAGATAATTGAAAAATTGCTGAATATATATCTGAATTCTTTAAGGCTTCTTTAGCGCTAATATAAGTATCACTATCTTTACCAGTCAGGACATTAAAAACTTCTTCATCACCAAAACCAAATGGAACACTCATTGTTGACGTTTTTAAAGCATTATTAATATTAAATATTGGCATTAACTATCACCTCGCTTTCGTTCAGAGATGACTTCAACCAGCCAACCTAAGACAAATAATATTAAGGATATTACAAACCAACCTAGTGTAGCGTTAATTCTAAAGGCTGTATAATCTAACACAATCATTGCTGAAATAAACAATAAAACGTCTGAAAGTTGCCATAAATAGCCTATAATTCGTCTAAAAATCATCAAAATCACCTCCTAATAATCCAGATTCATCGCTCATATACCAATCTTCAACTTGCTTGGTTGTCATTAATTCAACTTGCCTTGACTTATCATTAGCTATTCCAAAATCTTCAAAATGGTACATTGCCTGATACATCGCATCAATAATTGCATCTACCACGTCAATCTTAAGGGTTGCTTTAGCTTTATCTACTTGAATACCGATTTTATCTTCATAGATCTGTGCATTCATTAATGCTTTTTCCATAATTTTATCGTCAGGACGTGTAATTGTCCCTTCAATAAAGCATTTCTGCAAAAATTTTGTAGGATCTTTTAGCTCTGATGTCCGTTGCCTGATGCCTTGCAATGGATAATCAGTATTTAACTCAAGTTGCTTTATTGTAGTAGTTGCTCCCCAATCATCATAGCCAAAGAAGATAACATTAAGATCATTATCATGTATGTAGTTTAATAACCAATGATAAACCTGTTCTTCATTAATCAAACCTTGTGGATGACTGGTAATAGTACAATAACCTTGCTTAGCTAATTCACGATAATTTATACCATCTTGTTTTTCTTTAGCTTCAATTGAACCAGCGTGTTGCCAAGGAATAAATGAATGTTGCTCAACTCTCCATTTAGGCACACCATGATTAGCTGAATAAGGATATACAAATGCTATTGCAGTATTGTCAGAAAACATTGAGTAATCATAGCCAATATATACCGTCCTACCTTCAATATTGAAATTAGGCTGGATAGCTCGTTCTATATCACTTAACTTCAAAAAACTATTGGTTGCTTCTGCTAACCATAAATTTAAATTCTTATTTTGAAAGTCTGCTACATTACCAGATAACATATCCGCATCACGTTTATCTTGCAATCCTTCCATTAAGACTTGTTTTTGACTATCTAAATACAATAAAGGATTTGATTTATACCATGTTTCTGGCTTAAAAGTTTCATCTAAGCTATCTTGAGCCCAAATTAATCCTAAAAAGTTATCTGCATCACGCTTATAGTCTTGTTCCATCGCTTGCTGAATCATTTTTTGATCTTCATGAAACGGAACGCTAGGGTCTGGATAAGATGTTGATATCTGAATGAATTGATGATTAGGCACTTTAACTTGACCTGAAATAATCTTACTAATCTTTTCTCTACTTTTTACTTCTCCAATTTCGTCAAAAATAGCTGTTGTAAAGTGAAAACTATCATATTGTCCTGATTCATGAGAGATAGCACGCAAAACGTTATTCTTTTCTTTCATAATCATCTGATCGCTCTGAGCTTTAAAGTCAACAGTAGCAGCATAATCTTTAAACATATCCGTTTTAACAATGTACTTCATCATTGTTTTAATGTAACCAAATATTTTATTAGTCTGTTTAAAGTTAATTGATGCCACTAGATAATCTTGATTAGATAATCCAAGGCTTTCAATAAAGTAGGAGTAGCACATTAAAATTGCCATCAAGTAAGTTTTTCCTTGCCCACGAGCGACAGATACCATCGCACGACTAAATCTTTTTCGTCCTTCTAAATTCCTCCAACCAAATAACATACAAAAAATAAATTTTTGCCAGTCCATTAATTCAGTTGGCGACCCAGTGTCTACGTTCGGGCACATTGTAGCAAACAACAATAGTTTTTTAGCTTGTTTGACTGAATAACGATAAGAAAATTCCTTTGTATTCTGTCTTTGTAAATCTCTTAGGTGTCTAAAGCAAGCTAGCTTTATTAGATATCCCGTTTCAATTTCTTCATCAAGCACTTTAAAAGCATATTTAGTACCTTCATCTTGATATTTTTTTCTAATATCTGAAAAATCGATACTATGATATGTTCCTAAAACATCATGAGTCTGTGTTAAATCTATTTCCACTAGCTATCACCTCCAAAAAACTTTGCTAATTTTTCAGTTGAATCTTCTTTTTCTTTGCTATCAACCAATTGCATCAATTCAGCTCGTGCTTTAGGAGATAAGCCAAGTTGACTACCGATATTAGTTATCTGTATACTAGCGTCTTTTATTGTTGCAACAGCTGGATTCTTACGATAACCAACAAAGTCTTTACCTACTATTGAACCACTGGCATCTTGAAGTGATTTAAATATCTTAGTTTGGATACCATTTTCTAAGACATCATCGTAAGCTTGACGGTAAATCTCATATTGCGAGCAGTACAATTCTACTAATGTAGTATCTATTCTTTTAACTCGCTCTGTACTTTCTAAAAAGGGCACGATTTTGCGCCAACACACCTTTGCTACTGTTCCTAAGTGCTTTGGCGGCGTACCGCTTAAACGCCCGTCATTCTGCTGATAAAAGACTTTTTTAACCACTGGCTTACCTCCTTTCAATCGTGATACCCCCCCCTAGGTAAAAATTTCAGAAATTGCACTTTTTTATAAGCCTATTCCTATGTCGCGCTCTTCCTTGGCCCCTACTAGGGCGGGGGATAAATTTAAATTTCCTTTTAATATAATTTTTCATCCGATTTGTTTAAAACGCATCTACGGCTATTTTAGGGACGTTTTAACAAGTCTATTCATTTCTAAAACAATCTCACTAATATCTGTAATTTTAGGTACTTGCTTCAACTGGTTATCTTTACCTGTGCCATAGTACCAACGTTCCCAATCTGTTTTGAGTCTATGACACTTTGAACATATTGTAGCAAGGTTACCAGTATCAGCTCTCAAGTCTGTGTCATATTCAATTGGTACAATATGATCTACTATCTTAGCACTGGTAATCTTATTAATTACTTTGCAATACTGACACAAATAATAATCTCTATTCAATACCAACTGTCTTAAGTTTACCCACTGCTTACTACGATAAAAGTTATATTGTTCAGACTTATTACTGTTACGGTTACGTGTAACTGTATTGTAGTGATGCTGATATGACTTACTTCTTGACCTCTGTCTATTAGCTAGATACTCCGCTTCATAATTATAATGTTGCTGACAATAATGGTCTGGTAATTCCACCATTGCATGACAATCTTTATATCTGCATCGCCTAACTCTTGGCATATCACCCACCACCTTTTAATTTAATCTTACTTGTATCTCTGCTATATTTACGCTTATGTTTTACTGGATGTTTCTTGTAGTGCTTTTCTAACTCACGTAACATTTTCAGTTCTTCATAAGTCTGTACCTTTCCGA